>TARA_B110000211_G_scaffold45094_1_pt1 | contig 177178 bp, 159 predicted proteins | sample TARA_B110000211 | Tara Oceans TARA_B110000211 (sample SAMEA4397516) | marine metagenome | biome: Polar Biome; feature: [DCM] deep chlorophyll maximum layer (ENVO:01000326); material: water (ENVO:00002006), including particulate matter (ENVO:01000060) such as... | depth 30 m
TTTTTTGTATAGATGATAATGATAAAAATTAAAAATTTTGGTTTTATAAGCCAATTTGAGAGATAAATTTAAATGTATTTTATAGCAGAGCAAATATATAATTACTTTACGTGCTAAGTGCATAATCCTTAAACAGTTCGGGCTATGGGTGATATTGTAACAAACGTGCCAGCACACAATACTACAATTTTAAATCGTTATTGTAATTAGGTATAATGTACATAATTTTATATTGTGGATGCAAACATTATGAAATACGTGAATACACTTTTGAGCCGATTTTAGAACTAGGTGACTAGAAAATAATTTAGTTAAGTAATATAAAGTTAAATAATATAGAAAGTCATTTAACTAAAATACTAGCACTAATTTAATGATTAAGGGGAAGACTAAAATGCTAAAAGGATACTTGATGGCTAATATTCGAATTACTGATCTTGAAAAATTCCAAAAATTTGCAGGAATGGCTGCTCCTGTAATAAAACAATATGGTGGGAAAGTTCTTGCAAGAGGCTCAAATGCAATTCGTCATGAAGGAAATCTTAGTGGCACGGTCATGATGATAGAGTTTGAAAGTAAAATTGCAGCTGAGTTGTTTTATAACAGTGATGAATACCAAGCAGCAAAGAAAATTCGAGATGCATGTTCTGAAGCTGATTTAATGATTATTGAGGGAGTATAACTTCCAAAATGGACATACTTTTGAATATAAATTTAATTAAATTTACCATTTGATAAAATATTTTAGTTAATCTATTTTATGATATTGCAACTTTGGGGGTACTAATGGCGCATTTAAAATTTAGGACTACGGGTTTGTTGTGATACTTAACTTTGGGTCAATTAACATAGATAATGTTTATCAAGTTCTACGGTTTCCAAATGCTGGAGAAACAATTTCTGCTAAAGGTCTGAAAAAGGTCTTGGGTGGTAAGGGTATTAATCAAACTATAGCAGCTCAGAGGGCTGGGGCTGCTATTTTCCACATTGGGCATGTCGGTGAAGATGAATGGATTTTGGATCAACTGTCCAAAATGGGGGTAGATAAAAAGTTTATCTATTCTGGGGCTGGAGTAACTGGACATGCAATTATTTATGTTAACCTTGAAGGTGAAAATGAAATCGTTCTTCACGCAGGTGCAAATGAAGAGTTTAAACATGAAAAATGTGATGAGATATTAGATGAATTTATCGATGAAAAGCCTTGGGTCATTTTGCAAAATGAGATTAATTTATCTTTAGAAATTGCCATTAAAGCAAAGCAATTGGGTTTTAAGGTTTGTTATAGCGCTGCCCCATTTTCTGCAGAATCTATAAACAAAATTTTACCATATGTTGACCTATTAGCCATGAATGAAACTGAAATGAAGGAATTGCAAAATTCTTCCGACAAAAATGTTGTAGATTTTGGTGTCGCGATGACTTTGGTTACGTTGGGATCTCGAGGAGCAGAATTATATATACATGGTGAGGTGATTAAGCAGTCTAGTTTTGATATTAAACCAGTTGACACAACGGGAGCAGGGGATACATTCTTAGGATCCTTTATCGCACGATATGATTGTGGCGAAAGTGTCAAAAGTGCATTGCAATATGCTTCAGGCGCAGCCGCAATACAGATCACCCGGATGGGTGCAGCGCCTGCAATACCAACCTATAACCAAGTTGAAGAATTTTTGAATGAGAAGGTGCAATGAAAACTGCAAAAATCATAATTGATACTGATCCTGGTATTGACGATGCGATGGCGATTTTTTTTGCAGGGTTATCTGATAAATTAGACTTAATTACTATGACTAGTGTTTTTGGTAATGTTACTGTTGATATAGCTACTCGTAACGCAATGGTTCTGGCTGAAATCCTTAAGCAAGATATTCCCGTCGCAAAGGGACATGGATATCCCTTAGTACAAATTCCAAACCCAGTTTCTGACTATGTACATGGCTCTGAGGGCTTCGGTGATATTTCAGCAAAAGTACCAAATTCAAAAGCTTTGGATATTCCAGCACATGAATACATTTGCCAAATGATTAACGATCATATGGGTGAAATTATTCTTTGCCCAGTAGGTCCACTTACAAATATAGCGTTAGCTTTGCGTTATGACCCAACAATTGTCTCCAAGGTAAAATCAATTGTTATTATGGGTGGTGGTTTGCATTCTGGTGGTAATGTCACTGAATTTGCTGAAGCAAATATTTGGAACGATCCTCACGCTGCTGATGAAGTTTTTGCTGCAGATTGGGAGGTCACAGTAATTGGTCTCGATGTAACACAAAAAGTGGTCTGCCCTCATTCTGACTTTTCTGCGTTAACTTTAGATGCTCCCATAATTGGTAAATTTTTAGAGCAAGCTACTGATTTTTATATAAAATTTTACAAAGAGGCTGCTGGTATTGATGGCTGCCAAATGCACGATCCTATTACAGTTATTGCTACAATACATCCTGATTTGTTCACGTATGAATATCATCCAATTCAGGTTTGTCTTGATACAAATAAAGTAGGTGAAACTCAAATTAGTAATGATGCTGGCCGTCGCGCAGCTAAGATTGCAGTGGATGTAAATGTAGACGCAGTGAAGAAAATATTTTTTAATACGATTAGAACTGGATTTTAGGGAGCTATATCATGGCTGAATTCGAAATATTAGCAATTGGATTAGATGAAGCAGATGCGCCAGCGCGATTTGCTAAATCATTCCGTGAAACAGGATTTGCAATTTTAAAAGATCATAATATCAGTGCTGATGAAATTGATCGAATGTATGGTGTCTGGACTGATTTTTTTGCAAGTGAAGAGGGGCCTAGTTTTGCTGTCCAACCAGGAGAATCTGCTGGTTATTTTGGTTATAAATCTGAAAATGCAAAAGGAAGTGCAAGCAAAGACCTTAAGGAATTTTTTCATGCTTATGAAAATAAAGATTTGCCTAAAGGAACTGAAGCTGAAACACGTGAATTTCAAAGTAAACTTGTAAATTTGGGTGCGACTTTATTAGCTTGGTTAAGTCAAGAAACCCCTAGTAATGTTAAATTTTCAGAACCCTTAGAAAATATGATTGATGGCAGTAATATGAATTTATTGCGTATTATACATTACCCACCTCTACCAGATGATGTTGAACAAGGTGAAGTCCGTGCTGCTGCACACGAAGACATAAACCTTATCACACTTTTGGTTACTGGAACTGAGCCGGGTTTGCAGGCTAAAGATATTAACGGAGGCTGGCATGACGTACCATGCAAGCCTGGTTATATCACTGTGAACTCTGGGGATATGCTTTCCATGGCTAGTAAGGGATATTACCCTTCAACCCCTCACCGAGTAGTTAACCCGCCTAAACAAAAAAACTGCTCACGTTATTCTATGCCGCTTTTTATTCATCCTCGTCCTGATGTTTTTTTGGATGAAATGACTGCGGGTGAATTTTTAGACGAACGTTTAAAAGAAATCGGATTAAAATAAATTAGCAAACGCTGTTGTTTGTTATTATAAAAAGTGCATCTGCACACAACTAGGAGAATATAATGAAAAAGATCTATATAATTGTGATGGCTGCCATCATGAGTTTCATGGGGGCTTTGGCTTTTGCTGAAGACTTTAAGCCAGCTGTGATTTACGACATGGGTGGTAAATTTGATAAATCATTTAATGAAGGTGTTTACACAGGTATCAAACGCTTTACTGCGGAAACTGGCATCGAAGTGATGGAATTTGAAGTCACAAATGAAGCTCAACGCCTGCAAGCAATGGAAAAAATGATACAGCGTGGCGCTACATTGGTGTTGGGCGTAGGCTTTGCTCAAGCAGATGCTATAGATAAAGTTGCAGCGGCTAATCCAGATAAAATGTTTTCGATTATTGATGTCAATTGGTTAGATCGTCCAAATCTGCGCCAATATTCTTTTAAAGAAGAAGAAGGGTCTTACTTAGTTGGTATGGCTGCAGCTATGGCTTCTAAAACTGGAACAGTTGGTTTTGTCGGTGGAATGGATATCCCATTGATTCGAGCATTTCAGTGTGGATATGAGCAAGGTGTTATGGCAGTAAACGCTAACGCGACAGTTTTGAAAAATATGACAGGCACAACTCCATCAGCATGGAATGACCCAGCAAAAGGTTCAGAACTTACTCAAAGTCAAATTGACCGTGGCGCAGATGTTATTTATCAAGCTGCTGGTGGTACAGGTGCGGGTGTTATCTCAGCTGCAGTTGATGCAGGTAAATTAGCAATTGGTGTTGATTCAAATCAAAATCACATCGCACCAGGATCAATCCTAACATCTATGCTAAAACGTGTTGATGTTGCAGCATATAATACAATGAAAGATGGTCTTTCAGGTGATTTTAATGTTGGTGTTCAAACCCTTGGCCTTGCTGAAGATGGTGTTGGATGGTCATTGGATGAGCATAACGCAAGTTTGATTACGGCTGATATGAAGTCTGCACTTGATGAGGCATCAGCAAAAATTATTTCTGGTGAAATTGATGTGCATGATTATCGTTCTGATAATACATGCTCAATGTAAGTTATATTATAAAAAATGTCTAACGTGACACAGAAAACAAGCGGTGGAAGTGCCGCTTGTTACATTCTTGAATTACAAAAAGTATGTAAATCTTTTGGATTGGTTCAAGCCAACAAGAATATAGATTTGCAAATTCAGCCTGGAACAATTCACGGAATTATTGGTGAAAATGGGGCAGGCAAATCAACTTTGATGAATATTTTATATGGTTTGCACCGTGCTGATTCTGGCAGTATGTTTATTGATGGAGCCCCAACTAGAATAAAAAGTAGTGCTGATGCGCTCTCACTAGGAATTGGAATGGTTCATCAGCATTTCATGTTAATTCCACGTTTTACTGTTTTGGAAAATGTGATGCTTGGATCAGAAGGTGGAGCATTACTGAAGTTAGGTCGAGCGTCTACTATCGCTAAATTAAAAGAACTTGGCCAAACATTTGATATGGAAGTTGATCCAGATTTATTAGTTAGTGATTTAAATGTTGGCATGCGCCAAAGGGTTGAAATTTTAAAGGCCCTTAAAGGTGGTGCTAAAATCTTGATATTAGACGAGCCTACCGGGGTCTTGACACCCCAAGAGGCGACTCAACTATTCGATATACTTAATAAATTACGTGTTAATGGAGTAACGATTTTATTAATAACTCATAAGTTGGCAGAGATTATGGCAATTACTGATAATGTTTCGATCATGCGTGGTGGTGAAATGGTAGGGCATCGTAAAACTAGTGAGACTAATCCACAAGAGTTGGCCGAATTGATGGTTGGCCGCAAAGTTTTATTAAATGTAGAAAAACCAGAGGCAATGCCTATGGATGTGGCATTAACAGTAAAAAATTTAGGATGTTTTTCTTCTAGAGGACATAAAGTTTTAGATAATTTGTCTTTTGAGGTACGCGCTGGTGAAATTCTTGGCATAGCTGGTGTATCGGGAAATGGCCAAACACCTTTAATGGAAATTTTGAGTGGTATGCGAAAACCTGATGAAGGTAGCTTTGAAATTTTAGGTAAAAAAATTACACCAGAAAATGAAGTAACACCAAATATTATGCGAGAAAACTTTATTGGGCATATTCCTGAAGATCGGCATAAGCATGGTTTAATTTTGTCGTTTGAAGCCTATGAGAATATGATCTTAGGCTTCCATAATTCAAATTTAACTGGCACAAAAAAAACATTAGATAAAAACTATATGCTTGAACACTGTGACGCGCGGATGGAAGAATATGATATTCGCCCTAGAAATTCAAAACTCTTAGCAAGCAGTTTTTCAGGAGGAAATCAGCAGAAAATTGTAGTTGCACGTGAACTTTATAAAAATCCAAAATTATTAATTGTTGGTGAACCAACTCGTGGTGTGGATGTTGGTGCAATAGAATTTATACATAAACAATTAATTGCATTACGTGATCGTGGCTGTGCAATTATTTTAGTTTCTGTAGAATTGGATGAAATTATGGGGCTGTCTGATAGAATATTGGTTATGAATAAAGGCCAAGAGGTAGCAACAATACGTGGTGAAGACGCTAATGCTCAAAATCTTGGGCTTATGATGGCGGGTATTTCTCAAGGAGCCAAAAATTGAGCGTTAGAAAACCTTTACCACGCTGGGCAGATCTTATTCTTTTACCTTTAATTAATTTATGTGCAGCCTTTTTTGTATGTGGTGTTGTAGTTTGGATTATTGGTGAAAATCCTTGGGTTGCATTGATGGTTATGATCAAGGGTGCATTCGTTTATCCAGGTAGTTTGGGCTATACCTTGTATTATACTACCAATTTTATTTTTACGGGCTTGGCGGTTGCAACAGCCTTCCATGCAAACTTATTTAATATAGGAGGCGAAGGTCAGGCTTATGTAGGTAGTCTAGGGATATTATTAGCTACGGCACTATTCGCGCCCTATTTGCCCAGTATTTTTGTTATCCTACTGTGTATTGTCTGTTCAGCATTAATGGGCGCTGCTTGGGCATTAATTCCAGGATACCTTCAGGCCAAGCGGGGTAGCCATGTTGTAATTACTACTATCATGTTTAATTTTTTAGCATCAGCTTTAATGGTTTGGCTGTTGGCTGGGCCGCTTATTCAAATTGGGCAGCAATCTCCTCAATCTGATCTTATACCTGAGAGTGCACACCTTCCATCGGCGGAAACTTTTTTTGGATGGTTTGGGCTTGATATAGTTTCATCGCCGTTAAACTTATCTTTTATATTGGCTTTAATTGCCTTGTTTGTGTTTTGGATGCTTATTTGGAAAACCCGTTTAGGGTATGAAATTCGTGCTGTTGGTAAAAATCAAGATGCTGCTAATTATGCAGGCATAAACGTTTCTCGAACTATTATTATTACTATGACAATTTCAGGAGCATTTGCGGGCCTTTTAGCAATTAATGAAGTTATGGGCGTTCAACACCGTGCAATTCTTAATTTTACTGCTGGGTATGGCTTTACTGGTATTGCTGTTGCTTTAATGGGTCGCAATCATCCTATAGGAATTTTCTTTGCGAGCTTACTTTTTGGAGCTTTATTCCAGGGTGGTGCAGAATTAGATTTTGAGTTTAAATCTATTACACGTGATATGGTTTTGTTGATTCAAGGCATGATTATTTTATTCTCTGGAGCACTTGCTTATATGTTTAACCCTGCACTTTCTCGGATCCTTACTCGAGTTTGGAAAGGTGGCAAACAAGATGATTGACTTTTTTTTCCAAGTTCTTTGGGCGTTGGATGCTACGCTTCGTGTAGCAACGCCTCTAATGCTTTGTGCAATGGCGGGAATTTTCTCCGAGCGATCTGGTATTGTTGATATATCACTTGAAGGGAAGTTATTATCTGGTGCGTTTGTTGCTGCTGCAATTGCTAGTCTCACTGGTTCAGCTTGGCTTGGCTTAGGTGGTGCTATCTGTGCATCTGTATTGATGTCGTTGTTACATGGCTTTGCTTGCATCACTCATAAGGGTGATCAGGTTGTAAGTGGAGTTGCAATTAACTTTTTGGCATCGGGGCTAACTGTAATCTTAGGTATAGCCATATTTAAAAGGGGTGGTCAAACGCCTACTTTAAGTTCTGATGAGCGGTTTAGGCCAATCGAATTATGGTTCGTTGATATATTAGATAATCTCCCCATACTTGGTTCTGTTTATCGTGAGTTAGTCAGTGGCCATAGTTTACTAGTTTATATTGCCTTAATTTGTGTGCCTGTAGCCTCGTTCATTTTATACCGTACACGGTTTGGACTTCGTTTACGTGCAGTAGGAGAATCTCCAATTGCAGTAGATAGTGCTGGCGTATCTGTCACCTGGCTAAGATACAGAGCACTTATAGTAGGCGGTGTGTTTTGTGGCATCGCGGGTGCTTATTTATCTATTTCACATGGGGCAAACTTTGTTCGTGAAATGTCAGCGGGTAAAGGATACATAGCATTAGCAGCTGTTATTTTTGGCAATTGGCGCCCTATTAGTGCTTTCTGGGCTTGTTTGATGTTTGGATTTTTAGATGCGATTACATCAAGATTACAAGGAGTGGATTTACCAATAATTGGTGAAATACCTTCACAACTAATGGTGGCATTACCTTATATCATGACAATAATTTTATTATCAGGATTTATTGGACGGCCAAGTCCACCTTCAGCAATTGGATTGCCTTACCGGAAATAATGTTAACTATAAAAGATATATAATTTTATGTTGGATAAAAAAATAATAGAAAAACTATTAAATGCCGCAAAATTAGCTATGCCTAATGCTTATGTGCCTTACTCAAATTTTAGGGTTGGTGCTAGTGTGCTGTATGATGATGGTTCAATCGAAACAGGTTGCAACGTTGAAAATGCATCTTTTGGTGCAACGATCTGTGCTGAGCGGACTGCCATAAGTGCTGGTGCTGCAAGAGGTAAAACTTCGATCAAAGCTATATGCGTAACTAACATGACAGATACTATGGTCACACCATGTGGTATCTGTCGCCAAGTAATCTGGGAGTTTGGCCAAGACCTACCTGTAATTTGTTCTAATAAAGATGGGAACTATAAAATTTTAACTATTGCTGAGCTTTTACCTCATGCATTTGATCTAAACTAAAATTAAATACGCTATTGCTTTGGCAAAGTCTCATTTAAAAATAAAAGCCCCAGCTCTTAAGCCGGGGCTGGTTGGTAAGGTTGAGTTATGATTCCTATGCCAACCTAGGACGCTAGCCCTTCTTTGTGATCACTGGGATTAATAGGTCGCCCCAGTTACCATCACCATTATGGTGTCGGCTTGATCTAATCAATTCAACTGTTACACCAGCTTCAACTGCGCGTGCTACTGATTGGTTTAAGCGATGTAGGTCGTTAGCTAACATACGAATAGCTTGATCTGCTTGGTCAATTTTTTCTGAAGTAGTTGGTTCTACGGCCTTGATTTGTGCAGTCATTTTTTCTCTCCTTAGTTGAATTGGTTCATTGTATTGTCTTCACCAGCGGCCTTTAAAGCGGCTTCGCCGGCAAAGTATTCTTTATGATCGTCTCCCATGTCAGATCCTGACATGTTCTGGTGTCTGACACATGCGATGCCTTGGCGAATTTCTTTTCGTTGAACGCCAGCTACGTAACCTAACATACCCTCAGCGCCAAAATAATCTTTAGCTAAGTTATCAGTAGATAATGCTGCTGTATGATAAGTTGGAAGCGTGATGAGGTGATGAAATATACCAGCATCTCGAGCAGCATCAGCTTGGAATGTACGAATTTTATTATCAGCACATTCTGATAATTCTGTATCATCATATTCTACAGACATAAGTTTTGAGCGATCATAAGAGGATGTATCCTTGCCCTCTTCAACCCAAATATCAAAAACTTGTTGCCGAAAATTTAGTGTCCAGTTAAATGAGGGTGAATTGTTATATACTAATTTTGCGTTTGGAACTACTTTTCGAACCCTATTTATCATTTCGCCTATTTGACCTATATGTGGTTTTTCAGTTTCGATCCAGATCATATCAGCTCCATTTTGTAATGATGTGATTGAATCTAAGACACAGCGATCAACGCCGGTACCCTCTTTGAATTGGAATAAATTAGAGAGCAAACGTTTTGGACGCATTAGTTTACCATCTTGCTTGATTACAATGTCGCCGTTGCCCATTGTATCCAATGTAACTTCATCACAATCTAAAAAGCTATTGTACTGATCGCCTAAGTCACCTTGTTCTTTTGTTACTGCTATTTGCTTTGTGAGCCCGGCGCCCAAGCTGTCTGTTCGCGCTACGATTATTCCATTATCAATACCAAGCTCAAGGAATGCGTGTCTACAAGCACGGATTTTTTGTAAAAAATCTTCGTGAGGGACTGTAACTTTACCATCTTGATGGCCGCATTGCTTTTCATCTGAAACTTGATTTTCGATTTGGAGTGCACAAGCACCTGCTTCAATCATTTTTTTAGCTAGCAAATAAGTAGCTTCAGGGTTGCCAAAACCAGCATCGATATCAGCTATAATAGGAACAACATGTGTGTCATAATTATCAATTTTTGACTGTATAATTGATTTAGAAATTGAATCAGATGCATCATCTAACTCTCGAAATAGACCGGCAAGTTCACGTGCATCCGCCTGGCGTAGAAATGTGTACAATTCTTCAATTAATGCCGGAACTGAAGTTTTTTCGTGCATTGATTGATCTGGTAATGGACCAAATTCAGAACGTAATGCTGCAATCATCCATCCTGACAAATACAAATATTTACGCTTTGTAGTGCCAAAATGTTTTTTGATGGCAATCATTTTTTGTTGACCGATAAACCCATGCCAACATCCAAGAGATTGTGTATATTGGGAACTGTCAGCATCGTAGGTGGCCATGTCTTTGCGCATAATGTCAGCAGTATATTGTGCTATCTCAAGCCCAGTTTTAAAACGATTTTGCATTCTCATACGCTGAACATGTTCAGGATTAATAGCATCCCATGACTTACCATTTTCAGCTTTAAGGTTATTTATTGTATCAATTGATGTTCCATCGTATGGCATTATTGTCCCCTTTGTAAAATAATAACAAATATTATAATAAAAAATTAAAAAATATATATTATATAAAGTATATCAGATAATTTTGTGACTTAATTTACTAATAATCTCTATATAAAATTATGTTTTACTTGTAATTATCGAGTAATATTGTAAAAGTTTGTCATAATTAAATTGTAAAAAAGTAAAGTTTGTAAATGAGTGATCAAAAGATTTTTGCAGGCCCTCGAGTAAAAAAAATTCGAAATAGTATTGGTCTAAGCCAAACTGCAATGGCACATGGCTTAAATATTTCGCCGAGTTACCTTAATTTGATTGAGCGCAACCAGCGGCCAATTACAGTACAGTTAATTTTAAAATTCTCTAAAATTTACAATATTTCCCCTGAAGATTTAGAAGGAGATTCTGATGGCATAGTCACTGCACTCAAAGAAGTTTTTTCAGATACATTATTACAAGGTGAATTACCTGGATATGAAGAGCTATTTGAAGTCGCAGATGTTGCTCCAAACGTAGCAAGTGGAATTATGAAGCTTCATGAAGGATATCGCCAGACATTACTTCGATTGTCAGAGTTAAATGTAGAAATGACTAGAGGGCAAGATATTAGCCAAACTGCTTTACCTACTGATTTAGTTCAAAATGCTATGGAATCTCGAGAAAATTATTATGATAAATTAGACCGTGCGGCCGAAATACTGGCCTCAGAATTAGATCTCACACGTGGGTTATTTGCTACACTTCAGGATAGGCTCCTACAAAAACATCGAATAACAGTGCAAACTTTACCAATTAATATTATGCCAGAATGGACGCGCCGATTTGATAAACACTCTATGCGATTATTTATATCAGACCGCCTTAATTCTTATGGGCGTGTTACTGAACTGGCTCGCTATCTGGTACACAAGGAGTTAACTGAAGAAATTGATAACGCAGTTTTACGTTTAAACCTAAAATCACCTGAAGCCGTTAAAGCAGGTATTATTGAGCTCACAAATTATGCTGCTCTTGCTTTATTGCTTCCTTATAAACGATTTTATCAAATATCACAACGAATGAAATATGATGTAGAGGCACTGGCAAAGCGATTTGATGTATCATTTTGGGAGGTAGCGGTACGTATGACGTCATTAGGTAGGTCCCAAATGGAAGGCATTCCATTTTTCCTACAAGAGGTTGACCAAGCAGGAAATATGGTGCGCCGTCTTGGTTCAAAAGGATATCCTAAGGGTAAGTTTGGTGGCCAATGCCCTAAACTATCTATTTTTAAGGCAGTGTCTCTTCCACAGCAGTTACTAACCCAAATTGTTGAAACACCTGATGGGCAGGCTTATTTTACAATTAATAGATCCACAAAGCAAAGCGGTGGGGCTTATGGTGAAAGTATGCGGCAAACTGCCATTATGTTGGCATGTGAAGCAGAATTTATCACCGATATGGTATATGTGCAGGGAGGTGCCGTTGATCGTGCTGATGTTGGCCAAAATTGCCGCTTATGTGAGCGACCGCATTGCGCACAGCGCGCAGAACCTCCTATTGCAAGACCTTTGATGTTTGATGAAACTGAAAGTAGTGTGTCAGCATTTAATTTTAAAGTTTGATTATGGAAAATAAGCACGGCGAATTAAATTTAATCCCATAATGGAAAAGAGGCATAAAAGAGATTTACGAAATATTATTTCTGACATTTTACTTCGAATTTTTTCGCCGACCCAAAAGCCTATAAGTGTTGGAATTAGCAAGTAGGTTGATAGCAATGTTAATTGTGTAGTCATATAACCTTGACGAATATATCCAATCACTAGTGGCAAAGTGCCAAGAAAAAATATTAGGCCACTTACACGAATAAACTCTTCTTTTGAAATGCGCCGTGCAGTTAAATACATGGCTAAAGGTGGCGCCCAAACAGATGTTAGTCCACCCATGATACCCGCAAAAAGTCCTGCAATGATTTGTGCTTTTTTATCATAATTTTCTGGAATAAATGGTGCATTTTTTAACATATTTACAGCGACAAATAATAATATAGAAAAACCCATAAATCCTAATAAAGCTTTGTCACTGACTGCATTTGAAAGATTTACTGTAAGCCACACAAACGTAATCAATATTAAGATGAATGGCATATACTGTTTAAATGTCGAACGTATTGCTCCAGATCTATACACTTGCCACGCATTGGAAAGTATCAATGGAAATATTAGCAGCGCAATTGCAGTACGTGGAGCAGTTGTGAAGGTCATGATACCTAGGGCCGCTGTTGGCAATCCTAATCCAGCTACACCCTTAATAGTTCCCGCAACTAAAAATGTAGCTGATAAAAATATTAAAAAGTAAATTTGATCCATGATTTTAAGTTTAATGCAATGTTTTGAAATGGCAATAAATTTGCTATTAATTAATTAGTTTTATCTAAATTTTTTTAATAGTTTTACCTACAATTTTAAATATTTAACTTAGTGTGTATTTATGAACGAGCAATCTGCTTATATTTAGATTTTAAGTTATTGGTATTGTAACCAAAAATTTAGCGCCGTCTTCACTATCTAAGCATGTAAGTGCCCCTCCCAGATTTTTCATAATTTCCTGACTGATTGCAAGGCCAAGCCCAACACCACTAGTACTTGTTGCATTTGAGAGTTTGGTGAATTTTTCAAAGATTATAGGTTGCTCTGACTTTGGTATACCAGGTCCATTATCTTCGAATATAAGATTTAAATTGCCATCTGTCTTCTTGCCACTAATTTGTAATTCTGGCTGCTCTTTATTATTATATTTTACGGCATTGGTTATTAGATTAATAAACACTTGTGAGAGACGATCTACATCAGTGTTAAGAGTATTTTCGACCCAATCTATGTTTACATTAATTTTTGCATTAGCATTTAATACAGCTTGTTGTGTTGACTGAAGTGCGGTCTGCAGAACTGTACTTAAATTTACGTCTGACAGGTTTAGTTTCACTTGACCACTTTCTAAAAAACTCAGATCTAAAATTTCGTCCAGTAATCGAGTTAAACGTTGACTCTCATCGTTGATAATAGTCGAAAAATATTGAAGTTGTTTTTTATCTAATGTTTTGTCTGATTGTAAGATCTCTGAAAAAGATCGAATAGATGTCATTGGTGTACGCAGCTCATGACTTACTTGGCTTAAGAAATCATCTTTTTGAGTGCTTAGTTTAGTTAATTTATTATTTACAATACGGAGTTCGTCTCCAGATTTGGTTAGTTTTTTCGACTGCTCTTCTAGCCGAGTTGAATATTCGATTCCTTGCACTGTCTCATCGGCAACAGCTATTAGATCCTCAACTGTAATAGATTGATTGCCAACCGCTTGAGTTATCATTGAGTGGGCTGTCGCTGCGCCAACTGATCCAGCAAATTTACTTTCTAATGTTTCCATTAGCTCGATGTTAATTTCGGGCAAACCTTGCCTTCCCTGTTTTTTTGAAAACTGTGTAAATAAAAGATTGGCATCATTACGACCAAGAATACGTTGCGCGAGCAAAAACAAATCATCAGGAGTTACGCCGTCACCAACTGATCGAAAGTTAGAGTTTTGACCATAAACATTAATAAACTTTTGAGCCTGTAATCTTTCCAACGGGGAAGGAGTCGTCAGTAAAGAAATAACAACAAAAACTATAGTATTTAAAAAAATTGACCAAAAAACAGCATGTGTCAGTGCATCAATAATCGTTATTCCAAATAAGGCTTGGGGCCGCAAAAAAGAAATATCATATGGTCCATTTTGAAGGATATTTTGATTTAGGATAAAATCACCGCCAAAACTTGGTAAAAAGGACGTATATGCCCATATTAAAAATCCTGTTGAGATTCCCCAAATAGCACCTTTTCGTGTAGCATTTCTCCAAAATAATGCCCCTATCAATGCTGGCAAAACCTGTGACACGCCTAGAAATGCAATTAAACCTATGGAAGCAAGTGCGGAGGTGCCTCCAGTGAGAATGAAGTAAAGATACCCAAATCCAATGATACAAGCAATGCTGATGCGCCGGGAACGAAGTAACACAGTTCTGACATCATCACTTTCAGGATTTCTCTTTTTAACTGCGTAAAGCCATAGGGGTAAAACTATATGATTGGATGCCATTGTCGAGAGAGCTATGGCCGCAACAATCACCATTGAAGTAGCAGATGAGAACCCCCCTAAAAAGGCTAATGCCGCTAAGGTTATACGATTCTCTGCTAGGGGAATTGTTAAAACAAAGAGGTCAGGATTAGCGCCTTCTGGCAAAATATTTAATCCAGTTGCTGCGATTGGCATAACAAATATACACATTAGCAAAAGGTAAAGTGGGAAGGCCCAGCTTGCTGTAGCTAAATGCTTCTCAGCACTATTTTCAACAACAATTACTTGAAACATACGAGGCAAACAAATTATTGCGGTGGCCGATAAAAAAGTTAATGTTACCCAACGCGGTGCAAAAATATCTTCGGCTAATGGCAGGCGTGTTTCCATTAATACTAAAGTATTTGATGGTCCGCCACTAACACCCCAAACAACAAAAATACCAACAGATATTAATGCAATTAATTTAACAATGGCTTCTAATGCAATCGCAGTAACAACCCCATGGTGCCTTTCATTTGCATCTAAATTGCGAGTGCCAAACAGGATAGTGAATAAAGCAAGTCCAGCAGCAATAAATAAAGCAGTAATCGTGGGGCTAGTCTCACTGTTTGAGCCTTCAGTAAAAACTGCAAAGCTTAAGGTTAGAGATTGTAGCTGAAGCGCAATGTAAGGAGTAGATCCAAAAATTGCTAATAAAGTTACTATCACGCCAAGTGTGTTACTTTTACCGTAGCGAGACGATATTAAATCTGCAATTGATGTAATGCGTTGTGTGCGTCCAATACGCACTAATTTTCTTAAAAACCACCACCATCCAACAAAAACGATTGTTGGTCCAAGGTAAATGGTGAGAAATTCAAATCCGTTTAATGCGGCAGAACCAACTGATCCATAAAATGTCCAAGCTGTGCAATATACTGAGATTGATAGTGTATAAATTAAGGGTGATTGTAAAAAACCAATTTTGCCTTGACGTGCACGGCGTTCTGCTAAGCCTGCGACAGCAAAGAGTATACCAACATATATCAAGCATATTGTTGCAATGACATTAGAGCTTAACATTATCTCTTATCCGCGCCACTTGATAATAGGCGAGACATTATAAATGCCATTAATATTAGTGCGCCCCATACACCAAAAATATAGATCATAACAAAAGCAAATTCAGTTTGTCCGTCACTTTTAGTAAAGCTATTTAACAGTGGAGAAACTAACAAACAAATAGCTATAATTGGAATCCCTAAAGATAACTCAGTAATTTTGCGCAGTTTACGTCTATGAATATCACGTTTTTCACCTGTGCCATCATTCATGAGAACAGCATCTCTTTAACATTTTTTATTAGTGCAGCGTTTTCGAATGGTTTAGTCATAAATTGACTTGCACCTGCATCTTCAGCAGCTCGACGGTCTTTTTTCTGGCCCTTTGCTGTTAACATTAAGACTGGTAAAGTAGATATACTTTCTGTGGCGCGTATATCTTCTAAGATTTTCATGCCACCTACATTTGGTAACATGATATCTAATATAACTAAATTTGGTCTAGTTTCTATTATGAAATCTACTGCTAGTGCGCCGTCTGAAACAGATTTTACAAGGTATCCTTCTCTTTGTAAGAGAAAGGTTAAGGCCTCTATGATGAAAGGTTCGTCTTCTATTATGGTTATAGTTTTCTGCACTATACCTCCCCTTGATTGCATTCAGTTAACTTAACCTAAAACAGTTATGGTGCAATTTATTTATTTGTTGCTAAGTAAGTATGCGGCTCTACGAGCTTTGCAAGCTAATCTTGGGCATACTGTGCATTGTAATCCAACGTCTAATTGTGGTGTTTGTCCGTGTGCAACTTTTGGTAACATTGCATAATCTGGAGTGAAAAGCATGATAGCCTCTGTAAGCGCAGGCATTCCAATTTGGGCCACTTCAGTAGGATAAGCAAAGCTGATTGTGTGAAAGCGGTCTCCCATAGGCATATCTAGCATAGCACGGATTGGTTGAAGTGGTTGAGATAGACTGCGATAAACTGGCCATAATGGACAGGCCCCACCGTATCTTGGTAAGCTAAATGAATTTAGTTGTTTGCGATATAAAACTGCTCCAGAAGCATCGCACTGTATTAAGCCAAATTGAGGTATTTCTACTTTAATTGGTAAGTGTGCTAAACGAAAACAAATCGATAATATGTCAGTATTAAAATATTGAGCAAGCGCAATAGCATCAAAATTATGATTTTTAGCAGCTACTAAAAATTGTTGAATTGGCAGGTTTTCAGACATTTCTTTATACGAATTCAGTGATTTCTTTGTTGCCCTGTATTCATCTGCAGATAGTTTTAAAGATACTAAAATTTGGTCTATAGTTACACTGTCACTTTCTAAATCGTTTAAATAATATCTATTTTTTTCTAACAGAGATTCATATGGTGAAATATCTAAAGATGTGACTTGCTGTTCAGAAGTTGGTTCGAAATAATCAAAAATATCCTCAGCAGTTTTAGAAAGCTTTCGTGCTTCTTGTGCAAGGTTATTAATAAAGCGCTGAGCTGTCTTAGCTGGCATTTGTGAGCTGGTTGCCAAAATGTCAGAGGTCGATCGAATTGTAGTAATATTGGAAAGCAATAAATGCATCGCTTCAGCAAAGTAAGGATCATGTTTTAATTGATCTGATAAAATTGTAAATTCTTCGTCGCGTCTATCAATTTGATCACTTTGACGGGCAATTAATCTAGCAAAGCCAGGAAATCGAGCGGCAAATTCTTCTATACGGTCATGTTCTGTTTTGATTTTTGTGTTGCGAACAGCAGCTGTTTTTACACGATCAATCAGTGCTTGGTTCATGCCTTCAGAAAGTTCCGCTGGATCTGCGTTTAATGCCCGAGCGATAGCATTTAAAGTCTTGCCAGCGATTCCTCTGCGGTTGTGTTCGATAAGGTTGAGATAAGAAGCAGATACGCCTGCAATTCGTGCTAAATTTTTTTGACTAATACCGAGAGCTTTTCTGTTTTCGCGTATACGGGTTCCTAAGAGTGCACTTGCCATTTTCCAAGACCTTACTATCAAACGTTTTATTAGTTATAATGTAAATTTATTTACAAATAAAGAAATAAATTATTAAAAAGATTTACAAATTAATTGTTATGAAACAATGAGTTGTTGATTAAGTTACAATTACAGTTAAAATCAAAATGTCTAAATGACACTGGCGCAAGTTGCGAGGAGGCAGCGGGCGTGCAGAACTAGGGAGGAAATCTATGTCTAAGTTTACAAGACGTGGGCTAATTAAAACCGGTGCTACAGTTGGTGCAGGTTTGGCAATGCCTACTTTTATTACAAGTCCTTTGGCTGCGTATACAAATGCACCTACAGGCGGCTCAGTTACTCTGGGCTTTAACGTTCCACAATCTGGTCCATATGCGGATGAGGGTGCGGATGAGTTGCGCGCGTACAAATTAGCTGTTGAGCACCTAAATGGTGGTGGCGATGGTGGCATGATGAATACATTTTCGTCAAAGTCTCTTACAGGGAATGGTATCCTTGGCAAAAAAGTAGAATATGTAACTGGTGACACTCAGACTAAATCTGACGCTGCCCGTGCATCTGCAAAGTCAATGATCGAAAAAGATAACGCAGTGATGATTACTGGTGGTTCGTCTTCTGGTGTTGCTATTGCTGTTCAGGGTCTATGCCAAGAAGCTGGCGTTATATTTATGGCTGGCTTGACGCACTCAAATGACACTACTGGTAAAGACAAAAAAGCAAATGGTTTCCGTCACTTCTTTAACGGTTACATGTCTGCAGCAGCTTTGGCTCCAGTACTTGAAGCGCGTTATGGTAAAGATCGTAATGCATATCACCTAACAGCTGACTATACTTGGGGTTGGACACAGCAGGAATCAATTGCTGCTGCCACTGAAGCCAAAGGCTGGAATACTGTAAATAATGTATTAACTCCATTAGCAACAACAGACTTCTCGTCTTATGTTGCACCAGTATTGAACTCTGGAGCAGATATTTTAGTTCTGAACCATTACGGTGGAAACATGATCAATTCGTTGACATCTGCTGTTCAGTTTGGATTACGTGATAAAATTGTTAATGGTAAAAACTTCGAAATCGTTGTGCCGTTGTATTCACGTTTGATGGCTCGCGGTGCGGGTGAAAACGTTAAGGGTATCTTTGGTTCAACTAATTGGCACTGGTCATTATCAGACGAAGGTTCAAAAGCATTCGTTAAGTCGTTTGGTACTAAATATGGCTTCCCACCATCACAGGCTGCTCATACTACGTATGTTCAGACATTGTTGTATGCTGATGCATGTGAGCGCTCTGGCACTTTTAACCCTTGTGGAGTTTCTGAAGCTCTTGAAGGCTTTAAGTTTGATGGTATGGGTAATGGTCCAACTGAGTACCGTGCAGAAGATCACCAGTGCTTTAAAGATGTGTTAGTTGTGAAGGGTAAAGAAAATCCAACTTCAGAATTTGACGTTCTAGAAGTTGTGGAAATTACTCCGCGTGGACAGGTTGAATATCCTGCTGATCATCCAATGTTTGCAGGTGGTGCTTTAGGTAAATGTAACCCAGGCGCATAAACATAACTTCCCCTTTTGGGATTACAGGCCACAGCGTTATCGCTGTGGCCTATTTTAAAAGTTAGGTTACACTGACTAAGTAAAAAAAGTTTGGGCAAGACATGGATGCAATTCTTCTACAAATATTAAATGGACTTGATAAAGGCAGTGCGTATGCATTAATTGCTTTGGGTCTTACGTTGATTTTCGGCACTTTGGGCGTAGTTAACTTTGCCCACGGTGCATTGTTTATGCTTGGAGCTTTTTGTGCAGTTTCACTTCAGAAATTGATGTCAGTTTCAAAGATCACAATAGATCCATCTCAGTTGGATTTCTTGGGAAAACCTCTTAAAGTGAAAACGCCTTATGTTGTTGAATGGTTTGGTCCTAAGTTTGGTAATGCAATTATTGACTGGAATGTACCTTTAGCAATTATTGTAGCGATTCCAGTAATGTTATTAGTAGGCTATGTTATGGAACGTGGGTTAATAAAGCATTTTTATAAACGCCCACATGCAGATCAAATACTTGTGACATTTGGTTTGGCTATTGTGATTCAAGAATTAGTTAAAGCAAATTTTGGGGCTAACCCTATTCCCACACCAGCACCAGATCAGTTTGTTGGATCGTATAATGTAGGTGCTTTAATTGGACTTGATGCTAGCTACCCTTACTGGCGGTTAATCTACTTCGCATTTTCTGCTACTATAATAAGTTCAGTGTTTGCTTTCTTGCGGTTTACTACATTTGGTATGGTTGTACGTGCAGGTATGGCTGATAGAGAGACAGTTGGACTTTTAGGAATTAATATTGATCGGCGCTTTACCATAATGTTTGGAATTGCTGCTGCAGTTGCTGGTTTAGCTGGTGTAATGTATACGCCAATCAATTCTCCAAATTATCACATGGGAATGGATTTCTTAGTTTTATCATTTGTTGTGGTAGTTGTAGGTGGCATGGGGTCGTTACCTGGGGCTGTCTTAGCTGGCTTTCTCTTAGGTGTACTTGAGAGCTTTGCATCAATGAATGAAGTCAAAGGTTTCTTTGAAATGCTATATTTGCCTTCAATTGACCAAATTATTATTTACCTTGTTGCCATCATCGTATTGCTAACTAGACCTCGCGGTCTAATGGGCAAAGCCGGTGTGATGGAGGAATAAAAAATGAAAACTATTTCAAAAGCAGACATGCGAACACTATTTTTTGTAGCAATAATTGCATTATTTGCTCCATTAATTTTAAACCCGTTTCCTACTGAATCTGGTTGGGCTCAATTTAATGCTGGCTATCCTGATTTGATGCAACGTTTTGCCATTTATGGCATATTAGCAATTGGTTTTAATATTCTGTTTGGTTTGACTGGTTATTTGTCATTTGGGCATGCTGCATTTCTTGGTGTAGGATCTTATTCAGCAGTTTGGATGTTCAAGTTATTATCAATGAATATTATACCTGCATTAATTTTATCAGTTATTGTTGCAGGTTTATTTTCATTATTAATCGGTTTTATATCTTTGCGGCGCTCTGGTATTTACTTCTCAATTTTGACGTTAGCTTTTGCTCAAATGAGCTTTGCATTGGCATACTCTGTTTTGACGCCACTAACTAATGGTGAAACGGGTTTGCAGATTACCTTAAATGACCCTCGTATTTTTGCGGCTGAAAATATTTCTGGAAATTTACCAGTAACATCTTTGTTTGGTATGGAGATGCGCGATACTTGGACAATGCAATTAGGTGCATGGGATTTTCAATTTAACATTGGTTATTATATTTGTGCGATTTTTTTACTGTTAGCGTTTTATATATCTATACGTATTTTTCGATCACCTTTTGGAATGATGTTACGGGCGATAAAAACTAATCAAACTCGTCTCAACTATACTGGAATTAACACTCGCCCCTACACTTTAGCTGCTTTTGTTATTTCTGGAATGTACGCTGGCCTAGCGGGTGGTTTGATGGCATCCATGGACCCATTGGCTGGGGCAGAGCGTATGCAATGGACTGCCTCTGGTGAGATTGTTTTAATGACGATCCTTGGGGGGACAGGAACCCTGCTAGGGCCTGTGATGGGGGCTGGTTTTATAAAGTATTTTGAAAATATTTTCTCAAAAATAAATGATACTGTTTTGCATGGATGGTTTTCCTGGATGCCTGATGGGTTAGAGAATGTAATAGTTTGGATTTTACATTTGTTTACGGGTAAAGGCTGGCACCTTACATTAGGAATTATGTTTATGATGATTGTTATCTTTTTGCCAGGCGGTCTGATGGAAGGTATTTCACGCATTGGTAAATGGTGGAAACGTCGCAATGTTAAAAATGATAATACGTCTCATAACTCATCAACACCTGCACAATAGGAGCAACCAATGGGAATTCTTAAAGTCCAAAATGTTAATAAGAGCTTTGGTGGTCTAAAGGCGTTGCATAATGTGAACTTAGATATTGAAGAAGGTAAAATACACGCAATTATTGGCCCAAATGGTGCTGGAAAATCAACGTTACTTAATTGTTTTGTAGGTAAGCTTACGCCAGATACTGGTACTGTGATGTTTGATGGGCACTCTTTGTTAGGCATTAAGCCTCACCAAATTAACCAACTTGGTGTTAGCCGTGTTTTCCAAACTCCTGAAATTTTTTCTGAGCTTTCTGTATGGGAAAATACACTAATTCCATGCTTTGCTAAACGTGATGGTGCATTTACATTAAATGCATTAAGCCGTGTATCTGATAACAAAGATATGGCTGAAAAAGCAGAGCAGATGTTGATAGACGTAGATCTTATTGACAAAAAAGATATGCTAGCATCCTCAATGTCGCGTGGTGATAAACGCCGTTTGGAGATGGCCATGTGTTTATCTCAAAAACCAAAACTATTATTATTGGATGAGCCAACAGCTGGAATGGCGCGAGCTGACACAGAAAGCACTATCGAGTTACTTAAAAGCATTCAGAAAAAACTGAAAATTACGATGGCTATTATTGAACATGATATGAGTGTAGTATTTTCTTTGGCTCAAAAGATTTCGGTTCTGGCGCAAGGCACTGTAATTGTTGAAGATGTTCCAGAAAAAATTAAAGGCCACCCGAAGGTAAAAGAAGCTTACCTTGGCGAAGCGCAAGTATAAGGCGGAATAAAAAATGACAAATACACCGGATAATATAGAGCCGTCAAAACCTGTATACTTTTCAGCGCACGATATTCACGCTTATTATGGCGAAAGTTATATTGTTCAGGGCATATCTTTAAATGTTCATGAAGGAGAAATTTTAGCACTTTTGGGGCGGAATGGTGCTGGAAAAACGTCTACGCTCCGAGCAATTGCACGCTTAGATGACCCAGCTATTCACAAAGGTGAGGTTTGGTTGGATCACCAACCTTTGCATACAATGAAAGCATGGCAAGCAGCCCAAGCAGGCGTTGCATTAGTGCCTGAAGACCGTCGTATAATCCAAGGTTTAACCGTGGAAGAAAACTTACAATTAGCTCAAATTGAAAAGCCAATAGGTTGGTCTCTTGAGCGAATTTATGAGTTATTTCCGCGTTTGGGTGAACGGCGTAAACAAGAGGGAACAACCCTATCAGGTGGTGAACAACAAATGTTGGCAATAGGCCGGGCATTAGCTCGAGATATAAAACTGTTGCTCCTTGATGAACCCTTTGAAGGCTTAGCACCTGTAATTGTTCAAGAAATTGAAAAAACTTTACGCCTTATCCGTGAGCAAGGTATAACTACTATTATTGTCGAACAAAATGCTGTTGCCGCACTTAAATTAGCAGATCGTGCAGTTATTTTGGATACAGGAGGAGTAGTCTTTTCTGGTACTGCCAAGGATGTTCTTGATAATGAAAAATTACGCCACGAATATTTAGCTATATAACTAATAAATACAAAAAAATAAAAAAATGTTGGGTAGCAATGCTGGCCTTTAGATTTCAAAAGGGAAGAAAATGACTGAAAAAACATTTCCGCCGTCCTCCAAATTTGCAGAAAAAGCACATGCTAATAAAGAAAAATATGACAAAATGTATGCTGCATCAGTTACTGATCCAGACGCTTTCTGGTTAGAGCATGGACAACGTATTGATTGGATTACACCTTTCACTAAAGTAAAAAATACAACATTTGAATACCCTGATATATCTATTAAATGGTATGAAGATGGCGAACTAAATGTATGTGTAAACTGCGTGGACCGTCATCTTGCAAAGCGTGGGAATCAGACGGCAATCATTTGGGAATCTGATGATCCTAATATTGATAAAAATATAACATATAATCAATTACATGATCATGTTTCGCGTCTTGCAAACGTTTATAAGTCGCTTGGTGTAAAAAAAGGTGATCGAGTTGTGCTCTACATGCCAATGATCCCAGAAGCAGCTTATGCCATGCTAGCTTGCGCCCGTATTGGTGCAATTCACTCTATTGTATTTGGGGGCTTTTCTCCAGAAGCTCTAGCGTCTCGTATTTCTGATTGTAAAGCGGTCTTAGTTGTTACTGCAGACGAAGGCCCCCGTGGCGGTAAAAATATACCATTAAAGAAAAATGTAGATGCTGCATTGGATATTTGTGGTGATGTAACAACATTGGTTGTGGCGCGAACTGGCCATGGAACGCCTTATAAAAAGGGCCGTGATCTGGATTATGGCACGTTAGTTTTGGCTGCATCTAATTTTTGCCCACCTGAAAAAATGAACGCTGAAGATCCATTGTTTATTTTGTATACATCGGGTTCAACAGGCAAACCCAAAGGAGTGGTCCATACGTCTGCTGGTTATTTAGTCTATGCTTCAATGACGCACCAATATACTTTTGATTACCAAGAAGGTGATACATACTGGTGTACTGCTGATGTAGGCTGGATTACTGGTCATTCATATATAGTATATGGTCCATTAGCCAATGGTGCTACTACATTAATGTTTGAAGGTACGCCAACATACCCAGATGCATCACGTTTTTGGGCAGTCTGTGAAAAACATAAAGTTAACCAATTTTATACTGCACCAACTGCAATTCGCGCCTTGATGGGTTTGGGTGATGAGTTGGTTGCAAAACATGATTTGTCTGATTTGCGCGTATTGGGTTCAGTTGGTGAACCAATTAACCCTCAGGCATGGAATTGGTATAATGAAGTTGTTGGCAAAGGCACGGTACCAATTGTTGACACATGGTGGCAAACTGAAACAGGCGGGCATATGATGACACCTCTTCCAGGTGCAACAACTACTAAACCAGGATCTGCCACTGTACCATTCTTTGGAGTGCAACCTGTAATTCTTGATCCACAAACTGGAGAAGAAGTTGAAGGTCCTTGTGAAGGTGTTTTGGCAATAAAAGAGAGCTGGCCCTCTCAGATGAGGACAGTTTATGGGGATCACGATCGCTTTGTGAAAACCTATTTTGCTACATACAAAGGTTATTATTTTACTGAAGATGGCTGTAAGCGTGACGAGGATGGTTATTACTGGATCACGGGTCGTGTTGATGATGTCTTGAACGTTTCTGGCCATCGCATGGGAACTGCAGAAATTGAAAGTGCATTAGTTGCCCATAAAAATGTCGCAGAAGCGGCAGTTGTTGGATACCCCCATGAAGTGAAGGGGCAGGGCATTTATTGCTATGTTACTTTGAACGCCGGTATTGATTACTCTGAAGATTTACGTACTGAATTGCGAACTTGGGTTCGCCAACAAATTGGACCAATTGCCAGCCCTGATTTTATTCAATGGGCTCCCGGCTTGCCAAAGACACGTTCAGGCAAAATTATGCGCCGTATTTTGCGTAAAGTTGCTGAAAACGATTACAACGCTTTGGGAGACATCTCAACCTTGGCTGAACCAGAAGTCGTAGAGCAATTAATTGAAAATCGTATGATCCGCTGAAATTTATAAGCTTTAATAATTTAAACCCGTAGTCAGGATCCCTTGAATGCGGGTTTTCTTTTTTCAATGAAGGCAGCCATACCCTCTTTTTGATCATCTGTATCAAACAACGAATAAAATAAATCACGTTCATATACTAACCCTTGTTCTAATGAAAAATTATCACCTTTATGAACAGCATCAACTGCCATACTTAATGCTGGTTTCGAATATTTAGCTATAATAGCGGCTATTTTCATTGCTTCATCAACAAGTTTATCATCTGGAAATATCCTAGTAATCAGACCACTACTTAGTGCTTCAACAGCACCCATCATTCGACCAGTTAGATGCATATCCATTGATTTGGCACGCCCAATAAGTTTAGTCATTCTTTGAGTGCCCCCTATACCAGGAATTACACCTAATTTGATTTCAGGCTGCCCAAACTGAGCGCTCTCACCTGCTATAATAAAATCACACATCATCGCTAATTCACATCCGCCACCGAGTGCGTAGCCATTTACTGCAGCTACTTTAGGTGTCTTCATATTTGCAAATAAATTCCAATCTGCAAAATAAAGTGCCTCACGCATTTCCGCAGCAGTTTTGTCTATCATTTCTTTTATATCTGCTCCTGCTGCAAAAGCTTTATCGTTGCCTGTGATTACAATACATGCAAGTTCAGGATCATTATCTAACGATACTACATGTTTAATAAAGTCATCCATGACTTGAAAATTTAGTGCGTTCATTTGTTTAGGTCTGTTTATTGTAACCTTAAGAACGCGACCTTCTCGGGTTAAGTTTAATGTTTCAATTATCAATTATCTCTTCCCATTTTTTTTAGGTGTGGCAACATAGCAGAAAAATCCTTACCCATACCGTCGGCGGTTTCAACAAACTGTTCATACAATTTGGTTGCCATTTTTCCAAGTGGTGTTGGCGCATTGTTTGCATGTGCTGCTTGCTGTGATAACCGCAAGTCCTTCAACATTAATTCTGCCGAAAAGCCTGGAGTATAATCGTTGTCTGCTGGGCTTTTGGGGCCAATGTTGGGAGCTGGGCAATATGCATTCATTGACCAAGAGTATCCTGATGAGGTGCTGACAACATCAAACATCTTTTGGCGATCTAATCCTAATTTATCAGCTAAAGAAAATGCTTCACAGGTTGCTATCATTGTAACACCAAGTATCATGTTATTACAAATTTTGGCTGCTTGACCGGTACCAGACGCACCACAGTGAACAGCCTTCTGGCCCATTATATCAAATAAGGGTGACGCAAATTTAAATGACTCATCTGATCCACCGACCATAAACGTTAAAGTGCCTGTAGCCGCGCCATTTATACCACCTGAAACAGGTGCATCTACAAACATAATACCAAAATTATTTGCTTGATCTGCTATTTCGCGCGCACTTTCAAAGTCTACCGTTGAACAGTCTATAAATAGAGCACCCCGTTTCATTACAGGAAGTATTTGATCTGCTACTGAGCGTAAAACAGTACCATTTGGTAGCATGGTAATAATTGCATCAGCATTTTGTACAGCCATTGCTGCAGTTTTAACCATAGTAATATTTGGAACCGTATTAAGAGCAACGTCAAAGCCAATTACTTTGTGACCAGCCTTAACTAAATTGGTAGCCATTGGGGCACCCATATTTCCCAGTCCAATAAATCCAATTATCATTTAATTGCTCCTGTTTGCATTTAGAATTAGCTTAACATGCAATTATTCAAGTGAAACTAAATATTACTAAAGGTTCTAATAAAAAATATGAGATACAATTAATTGATACAATTAAATTTTATTTTTATTAAGAAAATAAAAATATTTTTTAATTTAAGAACTTGTGATCTGCATGAAATCAAACAGTTCCTCCCAATGAACCTTCTAGTGTTGCTAATTCCTGACCACCAGCCATTAAATCTTGTAACTCTTCAGGTGTGATCTCGCCTTTCACAGCTGTACCGTAGGTTTTGCCGCGATTTAAAACTGTGAAGCGATCGCCTACAGCCATCGCATGGCGAACGTTGTGGGTTATGAAAACTACTGCTATGCCGTGTTTGCGAACTTTATCCACCGTTGCTAATACGTTTGCTGTTTGGCGTACGCCAAGTGCAGATGTTGGTTCATCTAGAATTAATACCTTTGCTCCAAAATGAACGGCCCGTGCTATCGCAACTGTTTGCCGTTCCCCGCCAGATAATGTTCCTACAGCTTGATCGGGCCCTCGAAGGCTAATACCCATTTTACGCATTTCTGACATTGTAGTTTCATTCGCGTATTCATGATCAAAAAAGGACATACCCATGCGAGTTTTTATTGGCTCGTTGCCCATGAAAAAATTACGACTGACTGACATAAGCGGTATCATCGCTAAATCCTGGTAAACAGTAGCAATGCCTGCTGCTATAGAGTCCCGTGGGTCATCGAAATTCATTGGTTTACCTTCAAACCTAATTTCGCCAGAAGTAGGCTTATGTACACCAGACATGGTTTTGATAAATGTTGATTTACCTGCACCATTATCACCTAATAAGCAATGACATTCACCTGGATAAAAATCAATTGTTACACCTGCTAACGCAATTACAGAACCAAAATGTTTTTCGATTTCTTTCATTTCAATAATGGGTTTCATTAGCGTTCTCCTGTAATCAAGCGGCGAATATATGTATTAAGAATCACTGCTAATAGTAGTATCACTCCTAGAAAAACCCTAAAAAGAGAGCTTTCAACGTTTGCAAAGAAAAGACCTTGCTGAACTACTCCAAATATAAGGGCACCAAGCGCTGCACCGATGACTGACCCATACCCACCTGTTAATAATGCCCCACCAATAACTACCGCAATAATTGCTTCAAATTCTTTAAGCAGTCCACGATCTGCTCCCGCTGATCCAAACTCCATCACCTGACAGACAGCAAAAACGGTTGCGCAAAATGCAGTAAACATAAACATTATTATCTTTACCCGATCTACTGGCACGCCAGCATATCGTGCGGCTTGTGCATCTCCTCCAGCTGCAAAGATCCAGTTGCCAAACCGCGTTCGTGTTAAAACTATATGGCCTACAATTACGAGTAGGAGAGCCCAAACTATCAGCATTGGAATGCCATTTACAATAGGTTGGCCCTTAAGGTTGCCACGAGTAAAAACACCTATAATACCTGCATCTCCAAGCCATTGAAAAGCACCTCCTAAGATTTTTCCACCAAATATTGGGGCAAGCCAATCGCCTTCGGCTGCCTCACGAATACCACCAATAATAGTTTTTCGTTCTAATGTTTGTGGAATGAAAATTGTAAAGCCTCGCAATATGAATAACGTGGCTAAAGTTACAATAAAACTAGGTAGGCCTGTTCTAACAACTATGAAGCCATTCAATGCGCCAAACCCAATGCAAATAACAAAGGTAATCAGAATTGCGATCCACATTGGCCAGCCAAGTGTGATGCTAAATATGGCAATCATCATACCAGCAAATCCAATCATAGACCCTACTGATAAATCAAATTCGCCGGCTATCATCAATAGGCATGCTCCTACAGCAATGATCATGAATTGTGCAGATACTACAGACCAGTTCAATACACCTTGGGCGTTGAACATACCGCTATCAAAAGCAAAAAGTAGGAAGAAGGTGAAAACGGCAACTGTTCCAACTATTCCACCAAGTTCTGGCCGGATAAGCGAACGTCGCAATTGTGACATTTCTTTGATGCGTTCATCGTTTTTGAGTGCGTCTGTCATTGGATCGTGTCTCTTTAAAAGTTATGAAAAGGGCGGCTCGAGTAACGCTCGACCGCCCAATTTTATATTTTATTAACTAAATACGCTAGCTTTTTATCTGTATTCACCAGCAAACTCTTCGACTTTTGCTAGAGCGTCTTTGGTTACGAAGCCAGGACCAGAATTAATATTATTTCCAGGTAATACGCCATAACGATCATAGTTCGCTAACACTACAACAGGTAAATATGCTTGTAGAAATGGCTGTTGGTCGATACCCCAGTTGATAACTCCAGATTTTAAGCCCTTAACAATTTCTGAGCCAAGATCAAATGTCCCAAAATAGATATCACCCGCCATGCCGTTTTCAGCTAATGCAAGCATTGTTGGGTCTGCAGAGGTTGGGCCAAGTGTTAGAATTGCTTCTGTCCCAGCGTTTGCTGAAAGGTATGCAAGAACCCGATTCTTAATTTCAGCAGGGTCTTGACCAGAATCGATCATTTGGTTGCCTAAGTCGATACCCAGGCCATCTGCGAAACCTTGACAGCGTTCCGTTGATGACGGTGAACTAATATAATGGTTTACACATAAAAAGCTGCCAATGCCATCTCGCTTTGCTCGCAGACCAGCGGCATATCCAGCATCATATTCGGGTTGACCAACGTACATTAAGGCACCAACTTCAGCAGCTTGCTCTGGTGTGCCTGAATTCATAATTATCACATCGATACCTTGATCTACGGCTGCTCTGATTGGACCTTTAAGTAGATCATAATCTGATAATGTAGTAATAATTCCATCTGGGTTCGATGCAGCTGCCTGTTCTATAATACGGGCCATATCGGCAAGGTCACCAGTCGGCGGGTTGCGATATTCAACACTTACGCCCATCTGCTCTCCAGCAAGTGCAATACCGTTTTTGATAGTATTCCACCAGCTATCGCTATCAGGTGCGTGGCTTACTAATATATATTTTAGATTATCACCGTGACCATCGGCGGATACCATAAGCGGTGATACAACGATTGCAGCGGTTAGCATTAATTTCTTTAATGTAGACTTCATTTATTTTTTCTCCCTTGGAAAACAGTAATAATTTCTGATCGGCTCAAAACTAATCATAAATATATCAGATCACGGATTCGATCTTTTTGCAACCGGTTGCAAAAAAATAAAATTTTTTGCTGTATCTATATAAAATGCGGTGTATTTAAATATTAAATTAAAAAGTATATGTGAAAAATGGTAGCAACACTTAAAGATGTAGCAAATAAGGCAGGGGTTTCGACTTCGGCTGTATCGCGTGCGTTTACAGATGGTGCATCTGTTTCTAGCAAGATGCGTAAGAAAGTGGAAAAAGCTGCTTTTGAACTGGGTTATAGTCCCAATTTTTTAGCGCGAAGTTTAACAACTCGCCGCACAAAATTGATTGGCCTTGTAAGTAATAATTTTCACAATCCAATTTTTTTAGAAGTTTTTGATCTTTTTACACGGGGCCTACAGGATAGAGGATTGCGCCCATTGTTAGTGAATCTTAGTGATGAAACAAACCCTGAACAATCGCTACAAATGCTTCGCCAATATTCGGTTGATGGTGTTCTTGTGGCCTCTTCAACGCTTCCTCCAGAATTTTCTATGGCATTTAGGAGTAAAGGAATTCCTGTCATAAATACTTTTGGCAGATACTCTAGCAGCCCAGAAGTGCATGTTGTTGGTATTGATAATGTAGAAGCGGGGAGAATGGCTGCACGTGAACTTGCCCAAAGAAACTACAAAGCTGTAGGGTTTCTGGGTGGCCCTGAAATTGCAACATCGACACAAGATCGCTTAAAAGGTTTTCTTGAAGAAATGGCAAAATACCCATTAATTAAGATTAGCCATACTTTTGCTAAAGAATATTCATTTCAAGCAGGGCGAGCAGAAATGTTACGGCTTTCTAAGGGAGATGTTGCAGAGGCTTATTTCTGTGGAGACGATGTTTTATCCATTGGGGTATTAAGCGCTATAAAGGATATTGGGTTAGAGGTTCCCAAGGATATTGGTTTAATTGGATTTAATGATATAAAAATGTCGAGTTGGGAAAGTATCTCACTTACCACTATTCATCAACCAATAAAGCAAATTATTAATTCATCTATAGAGTTGATGGTAGCTATGTTTGATGAGCCTAATCGTTATCCTGAAGCGCGGTTGTTTCCTTGTCAGATTGTTGAGCGGGGTACTTTGCGACCCCGCCCATAATTTACCGAAGCATTGGTGGGCGTGCATCAAGCCATTTTCCATCACTTTTTGCTGATTTTACGGCTGTATGAACTGCTGTCATCGACCTCAACCCGTCAATAGCATTTGGTAGCCCATCTCGAATTTCACCACGAATAGCGTCAGCAAGATCGCAGTAAATATTTGCAACAGCCAAGGGGAAGCCTTCAGGATGGGCAACAGATACACGCGAGAGGCGAGTTGCGTCTTCATGCAAGCCGCTTTCACCTTTTTCAATGATCTGAGTGCGTCCACCAACCGGAGTATAAATTAGTTGGTTTGGTTGTTCAGATGCCCAACGAAGGCCTCCAGTTTCACCAAATACTTGTATATCAAATCCATGCTGACGGCCTATTGCTACCGAAGATGTCCAAAGGCGGCCAACTGTTCCACGTCCCATTCGAAAGTTTACCATTGCATCATCTTCTAATTCGCGACTTGAAATAGTTGAGGCAAAATCTGCTGACAGTCTTTCCACTTCATCATCACAAATAAAGCTGGCCATATGCATAGCATGAATGCCACAATCTGCGAATTGACCAGACACACCAGCCATTTTAGGATCATATCGCCAACGCACACGTGGGTTATCTGCATCTGTTGCATCGCCGTGATGGCCATGGCTAAAATTAGTTACTACTAGGCGGATTTTTCCAATTTCATTTGCTCTAACCATTGCCCGCGCTTGCCGGATCATTGGGTAGGCCGAATAGCAATAATTAACTGCACAGATTTTGCCTGTTGTTTTGACTACACGCACGATTTCTTCACCCTCTTCGATGCTCATCGTCATCGGTTTTTCGCAAAGAACGTTAAAGCCAGCCTCCAAGAAGGCTTTGGTGATCTCAAAGTGGGTTGCGTTAGGCGTTGCAACGGTAACCAAGTCTATTCTGTCGGTTCGATTTTTTTCGCCAGCTAGCATTTCTTGCCAATCACCATATGCACGATCTTTTTGTATACCTAACTGTTGGGCATATTTACGCCCTACATCCGCTCGATGATCTAATGCACCAGCACTTAATTCAAACAAACCATCCGCTTGTGCACCTAATCTGTGAGCGGGCCCTATTTGGCTACCTTCTCCACCACCAATCATACCCCATTTTAACTTCGTCATATTTATTTTCCCTAAAAACCAATTGATTGTAGGTAATGACGGTTTGCCCGTGCATCTTCTAATGGTGTGCCAGGTATTGATGGGTCACAGTCTTGCTCAACAGTACACCAACCCTCAAACCCTGCGTCCAGAAGGCGTTTGCGCACAGCTGGAAAGTCTACGTCGCCCTGTCCAAGATTGCAGAAAATACCTTGCCCACACGCTTTGTAAAAATCAGTTCTGTTTGCAACAACATCTGCTTTTACAGTAGGGTTAATATCTTTGAAGTGCATATAAGAAATACGGTTCATATAACGATCCATAAAGTCTAAGGGATCAAAACCAGCATAAGAATGATGGCCTGTATCAAAGCAAATTTTTAAAATATTTTCATCAACTTCACTTAGTAAGCGTTCTAATTCTGGCTCAAAATCCATGAACCCTGCTGCGTGGGCATGAATTCCAACAGTTAGACCGTATTCTTCAGAACCCATTTTTGCAATTGTTGCAATACGATTGCGAAATGCAACCCATTCTGTTTTATTCAACTGCGTTGCTTCGGCTGCACGTCCTGCAGTTGGTGCTCGGCGCGATGATATACTGTCAATCAGAACTAGATGTTGTGCTCCATGCGCAGTTAATGCCTCACATGTACGGCGACTTGCATCCATGACATCGTCCCACATATTTGGATCATGGAATGCCCGAAAAACAACACCACCGATAATTTCTAATTTACGATCAGAAAGTGCAGGTGCTAATATATTAGGATCTTCTGGCATAAAACCAATAGGACCAAGTTCAATTCCTTTATAACCTGCGCCGGCACATTGGTCTAAGACAGATTCCCATTTTGGGTAAGAGGGATCACTGGGGAATTCGATGCCCCATGAACAGGGTGCATTTCCTATTTTAATTGTCATTTTGGTACCTTTCAAAAATTATGCGGTTGCAACGTTAATCCATGCTTTTGCAGTGGAGGATGCAAATGCAGCGTTGACAACTTTGTTCACGTCTAATCCATCTTCAAATGTGGGCCAAACAGATTTTTTTGTTTCGATGGCACGCAAGAAATCGCGAGCTTCAATAATAATTTGATCTTGATAACCGGTGCCATGGCCAGGGCCCTGACAAAAAGGTTCGTAATCAGGATGAGCTGGGCCAGTAAGTATCTTGCGAAATCCCCTAGTAGCTTCTGGCTCTTCCATATTGTATAACCAAAGCGCATTCTGGTCTTCTTGATCAAACCGAATTGCACCTTTGCTACCAGTAATCTCATATGCATATCCCATTTTACGGCCATGATTAATTCGGCTAAAATACATCTGTCCCATAGCGCCATTTGAAAAGCGACACATCATTTGCGCATGATCGTCATTGGTGACATCACCGCCAGGGCGGGTTAAATGTACAGTTTCCACTTCGGCAATAAGTGATTTTATTGGACCAATTAACGCTAAAGCTGCATTAATCATGTGAGGGGCTAGATCACCCATTGTTCCATTAGCATTGCCTGAAGTCCGCCAAGTTGCTGGGCTGATTGGATCTGCAAGAAAATCTTCTGTGTGTTCACCGCGAAACCAAGTGATATCGCCAATTATGCCATCAGCTATTAATTTACGTGCAAACTGGCTGGCGGGCGTGCGAATGTAATTGAATCCAGTCATACTTATTTGGCCTTGAGCGGCTTGTGCCATTAGGCGACTCTCATCCAACGAGGCTCCCATAGGCTTTTCACAAAATACTGGTTTATTAAGTGCAAACGCTGCCAATGCAATTTCGCAGTGTGTACTTTGTGGTGAGGCAATTACAATTGCTTCCACTTTAGGATCATTTACTAGCAGTTTCCAATCATCAGTACCGCGTGAGAAGCCAAACGCTTTTCGATAAAGTTCTGTGCTATGGGCTGTGCTTGCGCAAACCATTTCAAGACGAGGGCGCAGTTTTGTATTGAATACGGCCCCAACAGCAGACATGGCAACGGCATGTGCCTTGCCCATATATCCACCACCAATGATGCCAATGCCAATTTCTGTCATCTTGCTGCTCTTTCTGTAATTTAAGGTTTGCAACCGGTTGCAAAATTAGTATCTTTAGTTTCTAAACTGCGCAAGCAAGAATCGCCATTTTGGTTTACTTATGAAAGAAATTTATAATGACTGAAAGTACTCTTAAACTCACAACTGCGCAGGCAATTATAAAATACCTTTCAAATCAATTTATTGAGATTGATGGGAGTGAAATGCGTATTTGCGGTGGTGGATTTGGTATTTTTGGACATGGGAATGTTACTTGTTTAGGTGAGGCTTTGTATGATCATCGCGAAGACTTGCCTCTTTACCGGGGGCAAAATGAACAAGGTATGGGTTTTGCTGCTGCAGGTTATGCAAAGCAATGGTTGCGCCGTCGGTTCATGTTTTGCACCGCTAGTGCAGGTCCCGGCACAACAAATCTATTAACTGCTGCAGCATTGGCACACGCTAACCGTTTGCCAATGTTGATGTTGTGTGGCGATACTTTTATCACTCGCCTTCCGGATCCTGTATTGCAACAGCTAGAACATTTTAACAATCCAACACTTGGTGTTAATGATGCTTTTAAAGCTGTTAGCCGTTTTTGGGATCGGATTACTCATCCTGCTCAGATCCTACAGTCTTTACCAGCGGCACTAGCAACTATGTTAGATCCTGCTGATTGTGGACCTGTATTTATTGGCTTACCTCAAGATGTTCAGGGGTGGCATTATGATTACCCAGAGAGTTTTTTTGAGAGAAAAGTGCATCGAATTCGGCGACAAGGACCTGATCTTGCTGAAGTTATGGATGCTGCAAAATTACTAAAAATGGCAAAGCGCCCAATGATTATTGCTGGTGGTGGCATTCAATACTCTGGTGCTGTTTCTGAACTAACAAAATTTGCAGAAGCGCATGATATTCCTGTTGTTGAAACGATTGCTGGGCGTGCAAACCTTATGCATGATCACAGGCTTAATATTGGCCCTATTGGTGTCACAGGCTCGGATAGTGCAAACGCAATTGCAGAACGTGCAGATGTAATTTTAGCAGTTGGTACACGGTTACAAGATTTCACAACGGGTTCATGGACAGCGTTTGCTAAGGATGCACAAATAATTGGAATAAATGTTGGTAGGCATGATGCAATGAAGCATCTTTCATTGCCAGTGGTAGCTGATGCTAAGTTAAGTATCACTGCCCTTGGTGCTGTAATGAGTGAATACAAAACACCTAGCTCATGGCTTGATTTTGCTTGTGATGAGCGTACTAAATGGGTGGCTTACACTGATAATATTACAGCTGGGGGCAATGGTCCAAATTCATATTGTCAGGTAATTCGTGCTGTAAATGATTTGTGTGACCCTCGTGATCGTTTAGTGGCTGCTGCTGGCGGATTGCCTGCGGAGGTAACTGCCCATTGGCAAACGAAGAGCATTGGGACAGTAGATGTAGAATTTGGCTTTTCATGTATGGGATACGAAATCGCTGGTGGTTGGGGGGCACGTATTGCTCAATTTGAACAAGAGCCAGACCGAGACACAATCATCTTTACTGGTGATGGATCATATATGTTAATGAATTCAGATATTTATTCATCTGTTTTAACTAATAAAAAGTTGATTATTTGTGTCCTTGATAATGGTGGTTTTGCAGTTATTAATAAGTTGCAAAATAACACGGGCAATGAAAGCTTTAATAACTTAATAGTTGACTGCCCAACTGTACCCACACCGTTTTTTGTTGATTTTGAAGCACATTCAAAGTCAATGGGTGCAAACGCTGAAACGGTTTCAAATTTAGTTGAGTTTGGTGATGCATTTAAACGGGCAAAATCTGCTGACAAAACAAGTGTAATAGTTATGAAAGTGGATGCATTTGAGGGTTGGACAACTAAAGGCCATACCTGGTGGGAAGTAGGCACGCCACATATTACAGACAATCCAGTAATTGCAGAAAAGCACCTAGAAATTGAAGCAAGCCGGGCAAAACAAAGAAAAGGTATTTAATGAAAAAATTTATGGTAAAGGCTGGCAATACAGATAAGTGCGTTTGATGAATGTACTGGCAGGCATTTCGCTTAATAATTTTTTAGTAGTTGGTCGAGTAGGGATGGATTTATTTCCAGAACCGGGCATGGCTATAGAAACTGGAGATAACTTCACTGCTGATATGGGCGGTTCGTCAGCAAATATTGCTGCAGGGATTGTTAAGTTGGGTGGTAAAGCAATGCTGGTAACCTCTGTATCTGATGATGCTGTTGGAAGGTTTTGTTTGAATAAATTACGCCACTATGGTGTGGACACATCACATGTAAAAGTTGTTGGTGGCGAGGCGCGCAATTCTTTAGCTTTATACGAAAGTCGTGTTGCGGGTCATCAGTCTGTTATCTATCGTAATGGCGCCGCTGATTTTCGAATGTCTATAAATGATGTAGAGGCAGTTGATTATAGTCAGTTTGGAGCTTTGGTGACTGCTGGAACAGTTTTTGCTGCAGAGCCATCAAGAACAGCATCTTTTCGTGCATTTGAACTTGCACATGAAAAGGGTCTACCAATTATTTTTGATATTGATTATCGCCCCTATAGCTGGCCATCACCAGAAATTGCAGCGGCTGTTTTATCAAAAGCTGGTGCTGTTTCAGATGTAATTGTAGGTAATGATGAAGAATTTGGATTTATGGCAGGTGGTATAGAAAAGGGGCTAGAAAAAGCTCGGGAACTTGCTGCCACTACAGCTAGTATTGTTGTTTATAAAATGGGTGAATTAGGCGCTATAACATTTGCAAATGGTGAAGAATTACACACAGGAATTTATCCAGTGACAGCCCTTAAACCCACCGGTGCTGGTGATAGTTTTATGGCAGGCATGCTTTCTTCACTTGCTGCAGGGATGGATTTAAAAACAGCTATTTTACGTGGATCGGCATGTGCTGCGATTGTTGTAGCAAAGCCTGGTTGCGCACCTGCTATGCCCTATCCAGATGACCTTGAAAAATTTCTCTCCAATCATTCTGATCAAACTTAATCACTCTAAGGAATTCCTATGCATATTGCACCACATGACAATAAGAACAAAGCTATTGTAGATGCGGAGAATTCAACTGTTCCGCTGAATTATTTTAACATCGTAAAATTAAAAGTAGGAGAAGCTTTCGAATATCAGGTTCCAGGTTATGAAACCTGTATTGTTCCTGCTACGGGAACGATTGATGTATTTGTCGAAGGTGTAGAGTTCAAATCTCTAGGTAAGCGCACAATTGATGTTTGGGATGGTGAACCAGAGGGCGTTTATGCGCCTGTTGGGGCAAAGGTAACAATTGTAGCAACCCGCGATACAGAAGCATTTATAGCTGGTGCTAAATACGACAAAGTTTTAGAGCCATTTGATGTTCGAGTGTCTGAGTTAGATAAAGTACAGTATGGATCAGATGACACGAAAACACATCGCAAAATCAAACATATTTTGGGCCAAAAGCACCATGACAAAGTCGGTCGCCTTTTAGTTAGTGAATTGTTTACTGTAGGCCAAGGCGGCTGGTCTGGTTTTCCAGCGCACAAGCATGATACGGATAATTTACCTCATGAAACGCGCCATGATGAGACGTATAACTTCCGATTTAAGCCTAATCATGGCTCCGGTGTGCAAATAGTTCAGCACGAAGAGGGTAAGCCTGGTGACGCGTTCCAGTTGATGGATGGATCTACAATTATGTTGAAAAGTGGGTACCACCCTTGTGCAGTTATGCCTGGATATGAAATGTATTATTTTACAATTTTAGGTGGTTTAAGTCAGCGTAGTTTAATTCAATATTTCCAACCAACACACGCATATCAGGTTGAAACTATTCCTGGAATTAAAGATATGGTGGCAAAATTTAAATGACCTTGGTGACACTGGAGCAGGTTTTACAACCGGCCATGAAAGATAATTACGCTGTTGCTGGTCTTGTTACACTTGGCTGGGAAGATATGAGAGCGTTTGTGACTGCAGCTGACGCTGAAGGTTGCCCCGTTATATTACAAGCGGGGCCTTCCTGCCGTGCCCATACACCTTTACCAGTTCTAGGGAAAATGTTTCAGTACCTTGCCAATAGTGTTTCTGTGCCTGTTGTAGCACATTTAGATCATGGGTACACATTGGATGAATGCCGTGAAGCCATAGATAATGGTTTCACATCTGTAATGTTTGACGGTTCTCGTAATTCATTAGCAAAAAATATTGATGAAACTGCAATGATAGCAGAAATGGCTCATATTGCAGGAGTTTCCTGTGAAGGTGAAATTGGTTTTGTTGGCTATTCGCAAGGTGAAAAATCTGCAGGAACTGACCCACAAGAAGCTGCAAAGTTTGCCTGTGAGACTGGTGTTGACGCAATGGCAATTTCTGTTGGCAACGTGCATCTTCAGCAAGATAAAGAAGGTGGTTTAGATACAGGGCGAATTAAGGAAATTGAGACATTAACAAATGTTCCTCTTGTGATACATGGTGGCTCTGGTGTCCCTGTGACGCAACGCACTCAACTTGCAACACAGTCAAACGTTTGCAAATTTAACATTGGAACAGAACTTCGTATGGCTTTTGGTGAAGCGATGCGAAATGCCGTTAATTGTGATTCATCACGCTTTGATCGTGTTACAATTTTGAAAGAAACACACGAACCAATGGTTATGGCAACAAGACGCGTTTTGAGCGCTTTTGGACATAAAAAAAGAGGATAATATAATGTTACGAATTGGATTATTAGGATGTGGCCGCATTGGGCAAGTTCATGCAAAATCATTGATGCGGCTAGAAACAGCCCAACTTGTTGCCGTTGCTGATGCATTTCCTGAGGCAGCACAGTATGTAGCGGATTCTTGTGGTGCAATAGTTATGAATGTTGATGATATTATATCTAGTGATAAAATAGATGCAGTTATTATTTGTACTCCAACGGATACTCATTTTAACATGATCTGCGATTCTGCTAATGCTGGCAAAGCGATTTTTTGTGAAAAGCCGGTTGATATGTCCTCTGAGCGTATCCGTGATTGTATGGTGGTGGTTCAATCCAATAATGTTGCATTTTTAACAGCGTTTAATCGACGCTTTGATCCTAACTTTGCAAATATCCAATCCCGTATTCAGGCGGGAGAAATTGGGAATGTTGAAATTGTTACTATTCTTTCACGGGATCCAAACCCACCACCCATTAGCTATATCAAAACTTCGGGTGGAATTTTTCGAGATATGATGATCCATGACTTTGATATGGCACGGTTTTTGTTAGGTGAAGAACCTGTTCAGGTTTTTGCTGTTGGTTCAGCTCTTGTTGATCCTGAAATAGGTTTAGCAGGTGACGTGGATACGGCTTGTGTAACTTTAACTACTGCCAGTGGAAAAATTTGTCAGATATCAAACTCTCGTAGAGCTAGTTACGGTTATGATCAGAGGGTTGAGGTTCATGGATCAAAGGGCATGCTGCGTGCAGAAAATATGCTAGAAAATTCAGTAGAAGTAGCAACCGAAATAGGCTTTCAGCGTGCACCTACGCAACATTTCTTTTTGGAGCGCTATGAGGCAGCATATTTAAGTGAAATTACACATTTTGTAGAAGCTGTTAATGCGGAGCGTTCTCCTTCACCATCAATAATAGATGGCTTGAAAGCTCAACTGATAGCTGATGCCGCCGCAAAATCGCTTGCTACAGGCCAGCCTGTGTCTATTTTATAAATTGCAGTAAAAATTAAACAGAAAAATCTAAGCTTTACTGTTCAAGAAACAATGATATTTTCTTACGCTGTCATCGTTTTCGTAATCTAGTTTCCCAATTACACTATTTAATTGTGAGGCTGGAAAATAGTTATTTAAAAGATAATAAATATGTGGCTGGGTCGACAGGACTCGAACCTGTACTCTACGCTACCAAAAAGCGGTGCATTACCATTATGCTACGACCCAACGTTTGTGCTATTTACGACGAGATTGCACATGGTGCAAGTCAAAAAATACGAATTTTCACTTGTTTTATAACCTACATCCGCCTAGGGCAAAACCATGAGAAAATTTGACGTTGTTATTATTGGTGCGGGTGCTGCTGGCATGATGTGTGCTATTCAAGCGGGAGAGCGAGGACGTTCAGTCCTGTTGGTTGACCATGCAAAATCAGCTGGAGACAAAATTCGTATATCTGGTGGTGGCAAGTGTAATTTTACGAACCTAGACGTTACATACCAGAAATTTTTATCAAAAAACCCACGCTTTGCCATGTCTTGTTTGGCACGGTATACTCAATGGGATTTTATTGATTGGGTGACAAACAGTGGTATTGCATATCACGAAAAGACTTTGGGTCAATTGTTTTGTGATGTCTCAGCAAAAGAAATTTTAGACATGTTGCATAAGGCCATGTTTAATGTGGGTGTAACGATAGAATTGAGCACATCAGTTATGTCCGTAGACGAATTAAATGGTTTTGATGTTAAATTAAGTACATCAAACGTTCGCACTGATTCGCTGGTTATTGCAACTGGTGGAAAATCAATTCCAAAGATGGGCGCCACTGGCTTTGGTTATGAGATTGCAAAACAATTTGGTTTATCATTGGTTGAAACGCGACCAGGATTAGTTCCCTTAACCTTTGCCCAACAAGAATTGCCACCCATCAAGGCAATGGCTGGGACATCAGTTCAAGCAAAAGTGAGCTATAATAAAACTAGTTTTAATGAAGGACTATTATTTACCCATCGAGGTTTATCTGGGCCAAGCATTTTGCAAATAAGTAGCTTTTGGAAAGAAGGAAAAGAGATTGCTGTAGATTTGGCTGTTGGTGAAGATATACTAGAGACTCTTAAGTTACAACGTCAGGAAACTGGTAAGCAGGCGATACATAATGCACTGGCTCGATTACTGCCATCAGCCGTTGCACAGTTTGCGACCCAACAGGCTAATGTTACAGGTAATTTAGCAGACCAATCTGATACTGCATTGGAGCGGTTGGCAAATGCAGTGCACAATTGGCGAATTAAACCTGTGGGCTCAGAAGGATACCGTACGGCAGAAGTAACATTAGGTGGCGTGAATACTGATGAATTGGATGCACGCACTATGGAGGTTAAATCTGTAAAAGGATTATACTTTATTGGTGAAGTTGTAGATGTTACTGGTTGGTTGGGTGGATATAACTTTCAATGGGCATGGTCTTCTGGTTGGGCAGCAGGACAATCCGTGTAAATTTTTAGTCAAGCAAGTTCCAAAGAAGTCTAAATCTATAAATTATATACAGCTTCATATTACTTTATATCGTAACTCTGATTCACCTTTGACTGCGGTAAGCAACCACACTTATTAGTACAAGCATTTTTCTGCTAAAATGCAGGAAATTCGATTGTTGTTTTTACTATGGTTTGTTGGAAATAACATAATCCGAAAATGATTATTAATGCTTTATATATAATGTTCAATCTTGATAAACCGAAAATTATGAGGCGGAGGTTCATTTTAGGCGGTCTGTTCTAAATGTTGTGATACGGCATTTATCAAGTTACTTTCAGTCATTTCCATTCCAGAAAACTCGCCATTCAACCGCCCTTCTGACATTGTGAGTATCCTGTGGCTAACGCCAAGCACTTCTGGCATCTCCGAGGAAATTACAATAACAGCTAGCCCTTGTTCAGCAAGACCCGCAATTAGGGCGTGGATAGCAGACTTTGAACCAACATCTATTCCACGTGTAGGTTCATCGAGAATTAATAAGTCTGGTTCGTTACATAACCACTTTGCAAGAACAAATTTTTGCTGATTTCCTCCTGATAATTGAACCACTTCCTGATCTGCTCCAGTAGTCTTGATGTCCAAAACTTCCCTATACTTCTCGAAAGTCGCCAGTTCACGCCTCCAGTCCATAACCGTATAATTAGAATACTTAACAAGATGTGGGAGTGTCACATTATTTTTCCCACTCATATTAAGAACTAAACCTTGTTCTTTCCTACTTTCTGGAGCAAGGCAAAGCCCCATATCAATGGCTTGTCGCGGTGTTGGAAAATTAATTTCCTTTTCCATCCATGCAATTTTTCCAGAGTCAGCTTTTCTAACTCCAAAGATTGTTTCGGCAACTTCTGAACGCCCAGCCCCAATCAGACCATATAACCCAAGTACTTCTCCAGATTTTATAGAAAAACTCACATTTTCGAATTCGCCTTTACGGCAAAGCTTTTCAACTCGTAAAACTTCTGAGCCTATTTCTGAATTGGCCCTCGTGAAAAAGGTGTTCAACTCTCGTCCAATCATCATTTTGGTAATTAAATTTATATTGGTGTCTTTCGTATGTACAGTGCCTTGAACAGTTCCATCCCTCAGCACGGTTATCCTGTCCGCAATTTCAAATATTTCGTCCATTTTATGCGAGATGTAAACAATTCCCACATCGCGGGCTTTAAGCTCGCGGATTGTATTAAAAAGTTGTTCTTTTTCCGTATCCGTCAACGACGCCGTTGGCTCGTCAAATATAACTACATTTGCGTTAAATGCTTGGGCTCGTGCAATCTCGACCATTTGTCTTTTAGCTATTGAGAGTGATCCAACCCGCACTTTTGGTCCAAAGTCACAACCCATTGCAGACAGGGCAATCAATGAATCCTTATTGAGCTTACGTTTCTTAAGCACTCCAAAAAAATTTGTGGGCCAAGCACCAAGATAGATATTTTCAGCGACGGAAAGTTCTGGCGACAGTGATAGTTCCTGATGGATAAGCAATATCCCTCGGGTTCTTGCCTCTAATGGATTACGGATTTTAACATGTTTATCCTGGTGGATTATATTTCCTTGGTCTGGATTATACAGCCCGGCGAGAATCTTCATTAAAGTCGACTTGCCTGCTCCATTTTCGCCCACAAGAGCGTGTACTTCGCCTGGACGAATGTCAAAACTCACATTGTCTAGAGCTTTCACACCTGGAAAAAATTTCGAAATTCCATGAAGAGAAAGGACATTTTTTACCTCGCTCATTTTACACATTCTCCCGTGTTTTAGACGTAAATAAGCGATCTAGTCCGAGCGCAAGAATTAATACTGCGCCCATAACGATTAATTCAACGTAATTTGGAGTATTCATCAATCGCAGTCCGTTTTGTACAACTGCAAGCGTAAGCACCCCTCCCAGTGTTTTTAGCATACTTCCATATCCACCGGTAAGCCGTGTTCCGCCAAGGACAACCGCAATTATAGTCCATAACTCCCAAATGCGTCCAGCCTGCGGTTCAGCAGTACCTAATCGCATAGATAAAAGAATGCCACTTATGGCAGCTAGAAAGCCACAGATTGTAAAGTTAATTACGACATGCCGCTTTACAAGAATACCAGCATCATAGGCGGCTTCTGCATTGTCGCCTATGGCATAAGCTTCTCGACCGTGTTTTGTGCTGGTTAAAAACCACTGAAAAAATGCAATTAAACTCAAAAAAATTATCGCGGTTATTGAAAACGGTCCTAAATAAATCTCAGGGTATTCAGTGTAACTAAAATCTTTAACTATTAATGCATCACCGCCTGTGTAAACAAATACAAGCCCTCGAATACCTATCAAACCGCCCAACGTAATGATGAAAGAATTTATTCCAGATAGTGCAATTAAGCTTCCGTTAAGAAAGCCAAGCATTGCACCAGAAAAAAGAGCAAGCATAACAGATGTCCATATACCTAGCCCACTATTTTGAAGGCCTATAGACAAAGCTACTGATACTGCGAGAATAGCACCAACTGACAAATCAATTTCACCGTTTATCATTACAAGTGTCATTCCGATGGCTAGAATGCCTATAAATGCACTTTGAGTAAGAACATTACTTAAGTTATTTATTGATAAAAAGTATGGTGAAGCGAAGGTGAAAAATATTACAACTAAAAATAAAAATGCCCAGATATGATTTCTCATCAGCCATTCTGTTGTAATTTTGACCAAAGTTTGCTTCATGGTCTTAGTTCTTCCATCATTCGAAATGCTAAAGTACTCATGTCAATATTTTCCCACGTTTGGCAGCAAGATCAATCCAAACTGCTAAAATTATAACAACCCACGTCACAAGCCACTGAATGTAGTAAGGGAAACCCATTAAAAGTAAGGCGTTCTGGATAAAACCAAGCATAGCTACCCCAACGATTGTTCGCCAAATACTTCCAGATCCACCCAAAAGTGATGTGCCGCCCAAAATAATCCCTGCAAGGACGTTCAATTCGTAGCCCTGTCCAATTGTACTTTGTGCGCCCATAACACGGCTGCCCATTATAATTGCTGCACAAGCAGTTGCAAATCCACTGATAATGTAGGCAAAGAGTACTATTTTTGGCGCATTAATGCCTGAAAATTTACTGGTTGTTTCATTACCACCTACTGAAAATACGGATCTTCCAAATCGCGTCTTCATCAGGGCAAAACTTGCAATAGCCCCGCCAACTAGTAAAATCCATACTGGGACGGGCACCCCAAAAAGATCACCTCGACCAAAAAAAGCATACCAAGTCGTTTGCGCATTATGGACATTTACATTTGCCCCACCCGAATACCAGAGCGTTAAACCCTGTAAAAGCGATAACATTGCAAGTGTCACGATTAGCGCATTAAATTTTAGATATCCAATTAGTAGACCGTTCCAAACACCAACCATTAGTCCTCCGAATATTGCCATTATGATTGCACCAAGTGGTCCTACAATATTATTTTGGTCCACTACAATAACCGTTAAAAGTGTGAGGCCAGAGCCAACAGAAAGATCAAATCGTCCAGTGATAACCACAAATGTTACGCCGATCGCGATTGTTCCGACAATTGATACCTGACGGAGAACATCCAAAATATTTCCAACTGTTAGAAATGCGGGTGCGTTCAATGCTGTAACGGCAAGAAAAAAAGCAAATGCTAGTAGAAGCCCGTTGCGTTTAAAAAAACCCTTAAGAGCCTTTTCGCCAATCATGACGTGTTTCCCCCTAAATAACCCTAATCTTCGCAATCGAATTGCATCTGAGATCGATGAAGTCTTACATTAAGTTAACCAAGTGACCCAGTGACAGGCGAAACATATCCATTTTGGTTTTTTACTCAGGACGGTTTTGCGATTTTTTAATTTTACTCCAAATAAGATTTTAAAAATAACTTTAATAAAAAATATGTGGAAAACCATATTGGATATCTGCGTTATTGATACGGCAGCTAATCAAGCAAATGATTATATCTACTCGGTGCCATCAATGGTTGTGCTGAAATTTGGCAAGGTAATGGATCTTCATCGGGATAAAATTAATGGAGGAAAATATGAAATACTTAAACAAAATAGCTAAAATAACAGCTGCTATAACAGTTGCCGCAACTGCGATGGTTGGCGGTGCAATGGCTCAGGATGCACCTGACTGGTTGGGCGGAAAGTTGCAGAAGCCACTTTCTGAAACAAGAATTGGTATTACAGTTCTTTATCCTGGTTCAAATTCCTATCAAGCTATGTACGCTGAAACTGCGGTTAATTATGCAGCTGAAATAGGTCTCAACGCAACAGTAATGGATCCTCAGGGAGACCCTGCAACACAATTCAACCAGCTGCAAGACATGATCTCACAAAACATGGATGCAATTATACTTTGGCCAACGTCACAAAATGCGCTCATACCGGCCGTTCGACAAGCTGACCGTGCTGGCATCCCCGTAATTACTTCAAATTCCCCAATTGGCGAAGCTGGGCGCCGTTATGTTACAGCTCATACTGGCCCAGATGATTGCGCTCTCGCAACACAGGCAGCAGAAATGTTGGCAGATTCATTAAATGGCTCTGGTAATATTGTAATAGTTGAAGGAACTCCTGGATACTCTGTTTCACTTCTTCGTGGAAACTGCTTCCTTGACAAGATTGATGATAGCTATCCGGGCATTAACGTTCTGGATAGTCAACCTGCTGACTGGAATAGAGAAAAAGCTCAAACAATCATGGAGACTTATCTGACACAGTATGGTGACAAGATCGATGGTGTATATGCGTTTGACGACGGTATGGGGCTTGGGATTATCAGTGCACTTCAGGCTGCAGGTAAAAATCCTGGTGACGTAAAGCTTGTGACTTGTAACCAGTTTGGTGAAGGTTGGGATGCAATTAAGTCTGGTTGGCAGACGGGTTCGGGTAAACAGTCCCCAATCGATGACGCAATTCTTGCAATTCAAACTGCAGTAAAAGTGGCAAACGGTATCGAAGTTCCTGCTCTTCAGGAAATTGAAATTGACAAAATCACTGCAGAAAATATCGATACTTTCGATCGACCTACTTGGTAATACTTTTGAAGGTTTAAAAACACTTGGTCCACAACATTGATTGTTGTGGACTTTTTTAGTTATAAGATAAAAAGTTAGAAGAATGAATAAAAATTAAGATATTAAATTCGTTCCACCTAAAGCTGATAATTCATCCAAAAAATGCATTTAAATTACCGACATTAGATTAGAGATTACCTAAACATCCAAAAGATATTTTCAATTTTTTAACAACGGATGAACTGTATCATATTTGTAAGAATTAAAGATGTACCACCAAATGGAAATTAATAGGCGATAGATGCGTGCTCCGGGGCATAACCTATTATATTATATAAAATGAAATTTAGGCTGTAGTACTGCGCATTGGGGTTAAAATACTATTTCAAAGGTAAAATGATGTGAAAGCTTAGCTAATCTAGAATAATAGGTTTCTGAATGTTATACCTTTTGGGCATAATAAATTTATGCCTTTTCCTTTGCTGGATTATGAGATTTATAAATAAATGAATTTACAGTCTGGCTAAATACTACTTATTTTTTTGGTAGAAATTTTAGTAAACTAATATACTTAAATATTTAAAAAGACTAAAAATTCAGGTATTTTAGTTTAAACTTTTTTCTTAATCTGCTCTTTGCAGGATTCGGCAATTCTTGTGACAACCTTCTGAACTTCATAAGCTTCACGAAAATCTGGACCGGTGTTTGCACTACCTGAAATTGCATGTACCAGCTCCGCCACTTCAATAACCTTAAGGTCATTGAAACCAAGGTGGTGCCCAGGTGCCGGACAAAAACTGCCATAGGGAGGATGTGTTGGGCCAGATTCTATTCGGGTAAAACCTGAAGTTGCCCTGCCAGTTGTGCCCTTACAAAAAAGCAATTCATTCATTCGCTCTTGACTAAACGCAATTGCACCGCAGGTACCAGTGATCTCCCAGGATAGATCCATGGTACGACCTACTGCGGCCCAGTTCGCCTCTATCGTACCTAGAACACCATTTTCAAAAGTGACAAGTGCGTGAGTTGCGTCGTCTACCAGTACTGGTGATCGTTCTGTTTTACCTAGCTTAATCGGCCGAGTTTTATGAATGGTTTGACTTTGGCCCAAAACATGAGTGATTGGTCCTAACAAGTAACGCCCCATCGAGATAATATGGCTGCCAATATCAGCCAGCGCGCCACCACCATCTGGATCAGTACGAAATGAATGTGCTACGTTGGGATCAGACATATAACTCTCGGCATGTCGCCCACGAAACGATACAACTTCGCCGATTTCGCCGGATTCAATAATTTTTCGCGCTAACCGGATCATCGGGTTTCGTAAGAAGTTGAATCCGACCATTGTAACTATGCCGGACATTTCAGCGGCTTCGGTCATTCGTAGAGCACTCTCAAGAGTGTTAGACAGTGGTTTTTCGCAATAAACTGGCTTGCCTTCTGCCAGTGCTGCCATGACGATAGGTTCATGCAACGCATTAGGTGTGGTCACGGCCACGACATCAATATCTGGATCAGTGCATAAGGCCTTCCAATCACTGGTTGAGCGTCTAAAACCTAGGGCAACGGCATTCTTTCTTGCAACTTCATCTGATATGTCGGCCAGCATGTCTGTGATAGGCTCGAGTGGCAGGTCAAATAGGCCACTTACTGAGCGAAAGGCGTTGGCATGGCATTTTCCCATGAAGCCAGATCCAACTAAGCCCACGCGTAACTTCGGTTTTTCCCGTATAATCATTTTATATCCAGTTCAGTTTAACTGCTACTCCAGTTTGATGTGATCGGATGCAAGCAAGTGCGATTGCAAGCGCATCCCGCCCGTCCTGCACAGTACAAGAAGGTGTACGCGCTTCAGTAATTGCTTGGTAAAATTCATCCAATTCGTTTGAAAAAGACGCATCGTAGCGTTCTAAGAAAAAATGTTTGAGTGGTGCTTTGGCATCCGTTTTACTCTCATCCCACCGTATTAAGTTTTCGTCACGTTGGTTGGTAGTTTGCAGCATACCTTTTTCACCAAAGGCTTCGATCCTTTGATCGAAACCATAGGAACACTGTCGTGAATTGTTGATATGGACAAGGCAGCCAGATGGCATTTTAAGCGTAGTCATTGCTGTGTCACAATCGCCTAATTTGCCAATTGCCGGATCAGTAAGACAACTACCAGTGGCGAAAACTTCTATTGGGCGTTCTCCTGAAATCCAGCACATCAAATCGATATCGTGAATAGTGGCATCTACAAAATAGCCCCCTGAACTTTGGAGATAGGAAAGAGGGGGCGGGAATGGCTCGCGACTTGTGCTCATCAAGAAGGATAACTGTCCTAGCTCGCCGGATCGAACTGCTTTTTGTAGTGCTATAATGTCTGGATCAAAACGACGATTGAAGCCCAACATGAAAGGTACTGGATATGTTTTTAGCACTTCAATACACTGCTCGGCCCTCTCTAGTGATTGGTCAAGAGGTTTTTCGCAAAATGTAGGTTTACCAGCTTTTGCGCTTGCGAGAACATACTCAAGATGAGTGTTCGCCGGAGTTGCAATCAAAACTGCGTCAACATTGGGATTGGCAAGCGTAGCGTCAAGATCACCCAAAGCTTTGCCACCATATTGGTTCACTATTGCTTGTGCAGATTCCAAATTGGGATTGAACACAACTGCCAGGTTCAAACCGGGATGCGCGTTTATTTTAGGTCCATAGACTTGTGCCATTCGTCCGCTACCAAGCAATGCTATTCCAATTTTTTTCATAAAATTACTCCCTTGTTGGTGCTTTTATTGACCCGCCTTTTTCAAAATGGAATCAACACCTTTTTCACCAATCATAATTGTTGCTGCATTGGTGTTAGCAGTCACAAGTGTTGGCATAATTGAAGCATCGATCACACGAAGCCCAGACAAGCCGTGCACTTTCAGGTCTGAATCTACCACTGCATTTAGCCCATTGCCCATAGCACAAGTTCCTACAGAATGAAGAAGTGACAATCCGTTTGTTCTACAATAAGCAATTATTTCAGCGTCTGAGGTGATGTCTATACCCGGCGAGACTTCTCTAGCTACACAGTCTGACATTGGTTGTGTTTGAGATATTTTTCTGCCAAAACGCAGGCCTGCAATCGCGGCTCGCTGATCTGCTTCGCTTTTAAAAAAATTGAACTGTATTGCAGGATCAGTTGTAATACCTGGACTCTTGAGTTTAACAAATCCACGGCTTTCTGGTCGCATATGCTCAGCCAAAATAGTAAAGCCTGAAAAGGGATGTGGCTTAAGATCTTCAGTGGTACACCATGCCATGAACGTAAGCATCATATCAGGTGTTAGTATGTCGTCTGAACTATGAATAAAGGTGTTGGAATAATTGCCATTATCCGCAAATGGCCCCTTACGGAATAAGAAATAGCGAAGCAGCTGCCAACCACCTCGAAAAGGGTTATTATAAAGATCATTTACAGTAGTTTTAATGGTCGACTCGAATTCTAGACCTATGCCAAAATGGTCACGAAGGTTTTCACCTACACCTGGTAAGTCGTGCGCTACATCAATCCCCATGTCACGCAAATGTGCGCCAGGACCAATCCCTGAATTCAAGAGAAGGTGCGGAGAACTGAAAGTTCCAGCGCAGAGAATTACTTCCCTGCGCGCATATGCAGATTTACGCCCACTGGGCCCCAACCACTGTGCGCCAATGACCTTTTTGCCAACCAATAAAAGACGTTCAACAAATGCGCGTTTTTCGATGCAGATGTTCTTCATTGCAGGACCACGCAAATAGCCTGAAGCCGTGCTCCATCGTCTGCCCTTGCGAGTTGTCGTTTGAACATAACCAGTGCCAAGCTGGTGTGCTCCGTTAAAGTCTTCATTGCGCGGTACGCCAAGGCGTTCCGAAGCAGTGTGGAAAGCCTCACCTAATAGATGTGTGGATGGCAGGTCAGAGACGGAAACTGGCCCTCCAACGCCGTGATATTTACTGGCACCCCGCTCCTGATCTTCACTTTTTTTAAAGTAGGGTAGCACTTCATCCCAACCCCATCCTGAACAACCTGCAGCCTTCCAACCGTCAAAGTCTTCAGGCTGACCACGCATATAAATCATACCATTTATAGCACCGGTACCACCCATCACTTTACCGCGAGGCTGAAACAAGCGGCGATTATTTAGATGTGGTTCTGGCTCACTATTAAAACACCAATTTAATTTGGGATTGTTATAAAGCATCGAATAGCCAAGGGGTACATGAATAAAGGGACTAAGGGCTGCGCCACCGGCTTCTAACAAAAGAACTTTGTGCCCAGCTTCACCTAATCTTCCGGCAACTACACATCCGGCAGAACCTGCGCCAATAACAATATAGTCGAATTCGGCTTTTGCCATTATAGTGTCACCACCTAGGATATTAAAATTTTATTTTTTATTTTTGCACACCCTTGGTATTGGCTAAATCCCAACTAAACCCACTTTGGACATTTTTCCAGTTCGTGATTTTGATACTTTGTGGTATGGATTAGTAAATGTCCAAAACAGATAAAGCATATGACACGGGAAGAAATGTTACGGGTACTGGCGTTTGTTGGATCCCTTCGAAAATTAAGAGATAAGCGCACTGCATTGGGGTCAATCGATGCAAGGTGGAATATTATTTCCTATGCGATGGAGCGCCATTTGGATGGTAAGCTCCTGACTATTACTTCGCTCGCGGATGCTGCAGAAGTCCCATATGGTACGGCAATGCGTCGTATAGGCGAACTGATCGGTGAAGGCCTTTTAATGCGCCGTCCACGATCAAAATCTGGAAAATCTTTTTCACTACATCCAACCCGCGAACTGATAAATCAGTTTCAAGATTATGCAGCAGAATTCAAACGAACTGTTGGCGAGACTTTTGGGTTTTCAAACAGTGAGACTGAAGAAGCTGACGAAAACTTTTACTTTGGTGGCCATTATATGGCTTCTAAAATTTTATCCTATCCTAGTGCTATGAGGATTGGGGTGGGAAAAGACCAACCTATACGCATTCTTGGACCGGTAGACCCAACTTTTATTACACTAAAAAAAATAGCCTCTCAATTAAATGAGCTTTGTGGCGCACAATTTGAATTCACAATACTTCCGCTCGACCAGCTTCATGAAGAAATGCAGGAAAATCAGAGGCGTGTTCGTTCATACTACGATATAGTAGCTGTAGATCTCCCTTGGATTGGGCAACTTGCAGACAGTGGTGCGATCATGCCTATGAATAATTTAATAAAAGAGCACCATTATCGAGGATCAGATTTCCACAACACAATATGGCAGGCAGCGCGTTACCGTGGGCAACAGTTTGGTATTCCAATCCAACCAACAGTGGAGTTGTTATTTTGTCGTAATGATCTTCTAAAAAATGTTGGATTGTCCATACCATCCACAACTGACGAACTTTTGCATGCAGCTCAAACTCTAAATGGATCGCAACGTGGCCTATCTGGTGTTGTGATGAATTTTGGGCGTGGTACGCCAGTAGCTCATACATTCATACAAACTATGGCTGATTTTGGTTCACCTATTATCAACTTAGACCATACGGTAGATGGGTTTGACACTGACAATATTACCAGCACAAATTATCGTCCATTGATTAACACTATAGCTGGGCGTGAAACAGCAGAATTTTTGCGTGAACTTCTCAATTTTTCTCACCCCGAAAGCCTATTGTGTGATTGGGACAGACGGATAGGGATATTTTCACGCGGCCAAGCTGCTATGACTTATGGTTGGTCTATCAGAGCGGCAAAGTTCGAGTTGGACGAAAACGCACTAGCTCATGGTAAAGTTGGTTTTGCACCACATCCGGCCAAGCCAGGGCTCAAGCGCGTATCCCCAGTTGGTGGCTTTGCCCTCACATTGCCGGCCTCTCTGGACGATGAGTCTGCAAAACGGGCCTGGAAGGTGATGGAATACCTAACTAGACCTGAATTGATGAAGTTATATGTACAGAGTGGTAATCTCACGAGTCCGCGCTTTTCTACCAGTGCTGACCCTGAAGTTCAGGCTATTTCTGGCATGTTTCGGGTGATTGATCAGATGGAACAGAAAGGTACACTTAAAGTCTGGCCACGTCCTCCTATTCCAGAGTTCAATGACATAGCATCCATTTTAGGACAAGAAATATATCTTATGTTAAATGATCAAAAAACTATACAAGATACATTAACCTCTGCCCAGAACCAGATTGACAAAGTTTTTCGAAACAACGGGCGTTACTAAATCTAAATCTGAGCATATAGTTAATTACTTACTCAAACTAATTTTGTTAGTTCTTATCTAAATGGCCTCTATTCAGAGATCACATTTCTAGCCTCAACACTGCTAGCCCTTGTTCAGAGAGACCCGCATTAAGGCGTGGCTTACAGATTTTTTAACCAACATCTATTCCACGTGTAGGTTTATTGAGAATGAATAAGTTAGGGTAGTTACATAATCACTTTGGAAGAAATTTGAACTTGAAGAAGAATAAATCTTTATTACAGGCTATTCTTTAAACTTTCTTATTGCTAATGAGAATCATTATCAATAAGAAAGTTATTAGATATGAATAGGAAAAATAATAATGATATCAAAACTATTAAAGATCACCCTTTTTACTCTCATTACAATATCTCCTTCAACAAGTGCTTTCGCAAAGGATCGCATGAAGGTTTTAACAACATTTACGGTACTTGCTGATATGGCAAAGAATGTTGCAGGTGATGCAGCAGATGTCGTTTCTATTACTAAGCCAGGTGCTGAAATTCATGGGTATGAACCAACCCCACAAGATATTGTGCGTGCGTCCGATGCAGATCTGATATTGTGGAATGGAATGAATTTAGAGCTCTGGTTTGAACAGTTTCTTACTAATATGAAGGACGTTCCATCAGTCACTCTAACAGTGGGGATCGACCCCATCTCAATTTCCTCAGGAAGTTATGAGGGTATGCCGAATCCACATGCGTGGATGGGTCTTGATAACGCGATAATCTACATAGACAATATTCTTAAAGCATTTATTATTTACGATCCAGAAAATTCCCAGATCTACAAGGCAAATGCTGAATCTTATAAAGATAAACTTCATGCAACCATCATGCCTCTTCGTGAAGCGATTGCTGAAATTCCTCAAAACCTTAGATGGCTAGTAACCTGTGAGGGAGCGTTTAGTTATCTTGCGCGTGATTTTGGGATGAAAGAATTATATTTATGGCCAATGAATGCGGATCAAGTAGGTACTCCCAAGCAAATACGTAATGTAATCGACGGGGTTCGTGAGAACGGTATTCAGGTAGTATTCTGTGAAAGTACAGTAAATACCGCCCCGGCAAGGCAGGTGGCACGCGAAACTGGTGTTACATATGGTGGCGTCTTGTATGTCGACAGTTTGAGTGAAGCCAATGGAGAGGTTCCAACATACCTTGACCTACTGAATGTAACCTCTCGAAGAGTTGTAGAAGGGCTTACATCTACTATAAAATAAATGATAAAAAATATATAAGCTTACCTGTATCATATGTAATATAGGTAATTTTATTAAGGACACGCCAAAGGAAATATTATGTCTGACAGTAATAAAAAACATAATCGCCAGTATGATAAAGCCAGTATGGGCATTTCAGCACAAGATGTGACAGTAACATACAGGAACGGTCACACTGCCCTATGGAATTCTAGTTTTGAGATTCCGCGGGGTACTATTACAGCACTGGTTGGTGTGAACGGAGCAGGAAAATCAACTCTATTTAAGGCGATTATGGGCTTCGTCCCGGCATCAAAAGGAAGTATCAAAATTCTTGGCCAGGATGTGAGCGCAGCATTGGCTAAAAACCTTATTGCATATGTTCCCCAGTCAGAAGAGGTTGATTGGACTTTTCCTGTTCTCGTTGAAGATGTTGTCATGATGGGTCGCTATGGTCACATGGGTTTTTTGAGACGGCCAAAAAAAGTCGACCATGACGCTGTAAATGAGGCATTATATCGCGTAAATATGCAAGAATTCAGGACTCGCCAAATAGGGGAATTGTCAGGTGGTCAACGCAAACGTGTTTTTCTGGCTCGATCACTTGCGCAAGATGGCCAAGTGATTTTATTAGATGAGCCATTCACGGGAGTTGATGTAAAAACAGAGGAACAGATAATAAGCCTTTTGCGCGAACTACGTGATGAGGGTCGTGTGATGTTAGTTTCTACACACAACCTTGGATCCGTACCCGAATTTTGCGATCGCACAGTATTAGTTAAAGGTACAGTTCTTAGTCATGGTCCAACTGAGACAACCTTTACAAGGGAAAACTTAGAAGAAGCTTTTGGTGGTGTATTGAGGCACTTTACATTGGGTGGCGATAAATTACATGACGATGAGGATGCACGCACGCTTACAATTTTTTCTGATGATGAACGTCCATTCGTACAATACGGTAACAAAACCCAGCGAACAGATCCAAAAAAATGATGGATTATTTTCTAGAACCGTTTTCATACATGTTTATGCTTAACGCCATGTGCGTGTCTGCCCTTGTTGGTGGAGTTTGTGCATTTTTATCCTCCTTTTTGATGTTGAAAGGCTGGTCACTGATCGGCGACGCATTATCACATTCAGTTGTGCCTGGCGTGGCGGGTGCTTATATTCTTGGCTTACCATTTGCTTTGGGTGCATTTATTTCTGGGGGCCTTGCTGCTAGCGCCATGCTCTTCCTTTCCGAGAGGTCAGGATTAAAGATTGATGTTATAATTGGTCTTATCTTCACCTCATTTTTTGGCCTAGGCCTTTTTATTATGTCAATTAACCCGATGTCGGTGTCAATTCAGACTATTACTATGGGAAACATCCTTGCGATCACACCTGAAGATACGATTCAATTAGCTATTATTGGCTTTGTTTCATTAACAATTTTGTTAGCAAAGTGGAAAGATTTAATGATTGTCTTTTTTGATGAAACCCATGCGCTAACTATTGGATTACGTCCCAGATTATTAAAGGCTATATTTTTTATATTATTATCTGCATCTGTGGTTGCCGCAATGCAAACAGTTGGTGCATTTTTAGTAATTGCATTGGTTGTTACCCCCGGTGCAACTGCATATTTACTGTGTGATAGGTTTCCACGGCTAATAATGACGTCTGTGGCTATTGGATCAAGTACTTGCTTTTTTGGTGCTTATATTAGTTATTTTCTTAATGGTGCCACTGGTGGCATCATAGTGTGCTTACAAACTTTAATTTTTCTTTTAGCATTCTTTTTTGCTCCTAAATATGGGCTCGTCGCGGCTAAACGCAAAGCTAAGCATGCCCTAAAACATAAACCTGATGAACTAACAGCTGAGATTAAATAATGAGTTTTGAAACCTTAATGTTACCTTTTCAATTTGCGTTTATGCAAAATGCATTTCTAATTGCACTAATTGTATCTGTGCCAAGTGCTTTATTATCTTGTTTTTTGGTCATGAAAGGCTGGGCGTTAATGGGAGACGCGGTTAGCCATGCCGTTTTACCTGGTATCGTTTTGGCATATATTTTAGGTGCTCCCCTAATCATTGGGGCATTTATTGCTGGTATGACTTGTGCTTTAACTACTGGATATCTGTCGGCTAATTGTCGCGTAAAGCAAGATACCGTAATGGGAGTCGTATTCTCGGGAATGTTTGGTTTAGGAATAGTGCTTTACGTATCTATTGAGACAAATGCGCATCTTGATCACATTCTATTTGGCAACATACTAGGAGTAGAGCCACACGAGCTTTGGACAGCTAGTATTATATCAATTGGCGTCAGTTTAATACTTATACTTAAGTGGAAAGACTGGTTATTGCATAGCTTTGATCCAATACAGGCGCGTACATCAGGACTTAGGATTAATTTTTTGCACTATGGATTATTGGCTGCACTTTCACTCACAATCATTGCCATACTATCCGCTGCAGGCCTTATTTTAGCTATAAGTTTGTTGATTGCGCCCGGTGCTATATCATTCCTGTTAGTTCGAAAGTTTTCAACGATGCTATGGGTATCAGTAATAATATGCAGTTCCTCAATGCTGTTTGGTACCTATATTAGCTTTTTTTTAGATAGTGCTCCTGCGCCAACAATCGTTTTAGTAATGACAATCTTATTTATAACTGCCCTTGCTAAAAAACAAATCAATAGCAGTCGTAGTTCAGTTTAGCTTTTAAATATTGGCTTATTGCTACTTGTTGAGTTGTGTACCAATCACATTGTCTTTCAGGCCACGTTGCTGGTATTTTAAAATTTCAAGCTGAGATTTAGATTAAGATTAAGATTTTTAACAGAATTCTCCAATCAGTAATAGCTCATTTATAAAAGAATTTATTTTATATTTCTTTTGAGCCAGATTCTACAAAATCTTGTTCTATTTTGGGTAATGGCTGTTTATTTATTGCTGCATCAAAAGCTTTGAGGCGCTTGTAGATTGAAATTAATTCAATAATAGTAGTCCATGAAGAGACCAGAAATTGAAATGAAGATGCCACTTGTCCAAAAGCCCGCAAAATTTGATTCATAATACCAAGTGTGATGCGCCCAGAAACAATTGTTGGTATTAAAAATATATAAGCGATTACATTATCTGCTTGAATATACATATATCTAAACAGATTAAAATACGTGTAATGTAAATAAATCCTAAAATAATTACGCCTCACATTAGAGAATAAATCACGCAAAGCAATTGGTTGAGCATTTTCTTGATTGTCTTCGCCTAAGACTAGTTCCTTACGAAAAGCAGCTTCAACGCGTTGGTTTTTAAATTCCAACCCAGGCAAGCGAATGCCTGCAAGCAGTAAGACTAATGTGCCAAAAATTGACCAAGAAATTGATAAAGTGACCAAAGGATACGGGATTGAACCAAGAATTGGTAATGATTCAACATGTATTGAAAGTGCAGCTAGAACTGGGAGGAATGCAATTAATGTCATAATTGAATCTACAAACGCTACACCTAGACCTTCCATTATTGCGGCAAAGCGCATTGTATCCTCTTGTATACGCTGTGATGCCCCTTCAATATGGCGCACTTGTTTCCAGCGAGTTACATAGAAATCATTCATTGCAGTGCGCCAACGAAAGATAAAGTGTGAAGTGAAAAATCTATTCGCGATTATAAAAGCAATATAAGGAAAGGCAATTGTGCAAAAAATTATAAAATGGCCATAAAGTTGAGTTACACTTACGTCACCGTTACCAGCAAGTGCAGTTTGTATGTCATCATAAAATGGCCCATACCAAGCATTAATTATAACAGAAACTTGAACTGAAGCGTAGGATAAGTAAATTAAAAGAGCTGAGCCTAGAATGGACCAGTTTTGCCAAAAATGTGGACTATAAGTACGCCATGCTAGATAAAAGATTAAAACCCCAAAAAGATAAAATACATCAAACCATAAAAATTCTGCAGTAATAAAATGGCCAAGACCTATAACTGGTTTAGCACTACTCAGGTCAAACCCCAATGCACCACCAATAGAAGCACCAAAAGAGTACCAAACTGTAATTAAAAATATAATCCACAATATTAATGAGCTGAAAAAGATATTTGGTTTTGGGAAAAAAGATTTGAACATGTTTTTATAATACACTATTTTGATTGCTGAACATTAGACTTTCGTTAAATTCTTATATTTTTTGACTTTATTTAAATAAATATTGTCGAATTCAGAGGTAAAATCAATGTCAAAATGGTTATTTCAAGTGCGAATAAAGGTATCTAAAAATATATCTGAAGATCTAAGAGGTGCACAGCAACAAGGTCTTTCTATTAGTTTAAAAAAAATAGCGGAAGATAACCAGATGGTACTTGTTTGCACTTATGATGCATTTAGCGCCTACTGTGCGGAAGCAGAAGAAAATGGTATCAATGAATATGAACTATATTATTGGACGAAAGCAACTATTGATAACCCAGAAAAAAAGGCCAAACATATAAAGTCATATGCCTTTTATAATGGCGATGATCAGGTATATGAACAGCATCTTGCTTTATCTTTAGAAGCCTCTTTGCAAAAATTAATAGGTAACAGTCAGTTAGAAGAAATAAAAATTATTGACTCAAACCCAGCAAATAATCCACAACCTCCTTACAGGATAAAGTAAGACTAAAGATATGTGTTACTTAGATTTTCTGATCATATTCACCAAGACTAGGCTCTGTTCTAATGATAGCATCTATGTCAGAAAAGATTGATCACATTTCGTTTTCACTTTCAGAACTTTCGCAAACTACTACTAAATTAGGTGTGTTGCTAGATGCTCGTACTAAGCCCCATGCGCCATTGCTTAGAATTATCCGAGCACCATTCACAGTAATAATATCTGTTATTTCAAGCCCTGCAATTTTGCCCCTTGAATTAAAATGTTGAGTTAATTTTAAAACTAATCGATCCAAAACATCGTATTTTTCTTCATCTGGGCAGTAAGGTGACATTGTTGGCGTTGCCCAAGTCTTTGGCAAATCTTTGTGAAGGTATGCCATTGATTTGTCTGGATTACGATCTAATTATTTACATAATTCAACGGCTACACGCATTCCACAATCGTAACCTCGACCAATAGGTTCGGCTAAAAAATAATGCCCAGATTTTCCGAATCCTGCCAGTGCGCCAAGTTTCTTTACGCGACGCTTCATGTGGCTGTGGCCTGTTTTCCAGTAATCTGTTTTAGCCCCAAGGGCTAAAAGTTCTGGATCAGAACTGAACAACCCTGTTGATTTTACATCAGCAACAAATGTTGAGTTAGGATAAATTTTAGATAAATCGTGTGCCATAATAACGCCTATTTTATCTGCAAAAATTTCTTGTCCCAAATTGTCTACTACACCACAGCGGTCGCCGTCACCGTCAAAACCTAATGCTAAATCAGCTCCACTATTTATAACAGAGTTTGACATATCATGAAGCATTTCCATAGCTTTGGGGTTTGGATTGTAGTGGGGGAAGATGTAATCTAATTTATTATGACTTGGGATCACTTCAACGCCAATTCTTTCTAAAACTTGGGGAGCAAACGCAGAAGCAGTACCATTGCCCGTAGCGCAAACTATGCGTAACTTCCGTGTCATTTTAAAATCTCCAACTAAATCTTGTATGTAAGCCTCTCCCACATTATTTATGCGTTCATATTTACCGCCCTCACGAGGTTTTCCATTACCTGTTAAAACTATATCTCGTAGTCCATTCATTTCATCAGGGCCGTGTGTTAGTGGTCTTTCAAATCCCATTTTAACGCTAGTCCAAACATTTGGATTATGACTAGCAGTTTTCATCGCAACAGCAGGCGCGTCCAAATAAAATTGGCTAAAATAGGCCATTGGCGATACGGCGGCTCCAATATCTTTTACATGTATAGCTGCCTGCATAAGGGCTAACATTAATGCATTTTTAATATCTAAAGAATAAGATCTATAATCATTTCCAACTGCAATTATTGGTTCAATATTGCGTAAGTACATTTGTGTTCCTAAGCCTAAACCCAAAGCAGTTATTCCTTGTAGGTTAATATCATCAGGATATTTCCAGCGGACATCATATTCACGAAAACCTGTTGGAGTGATCATGGGCTCATTCATGAAATCTCAAGTATTTTGTGAGACACTTGTTTGTGGCTTAGTCATAGGGTTTTTTGCTTCAAGATATTAAAGACGAATTGGAGTTTCTTTTGCTAACTTATCAAAAGCCATAAGTGATTTAATAAGTTCCGGCATACGCTCTAATTGAATCATATTTTGTCCATCGCTAGGGGCATTGTCTGGATCTTCGTGGCTTTCTATGAAAACTCCTGCAATTCCTAAGCTTACAGCACATCGTGCCATTACTGGAGCGAATTCACGCTGGCCACCTGACGACCCACCATTCCCCCCTGGTTGCTGTACTGAGTGAGTTGCATCCATTATAACTGGAACCCCGTTGCGTCCCATTTCAGGTAACCCACGCATGTCAGCAACTAGAGTATTATATCCAAAACTTGTCCCACGTTCACATGCCATGATATTTTGATTGCCTGTTGATGAGGCTTTTTCTAAAACTTTATGCATATCCCAAGGCGCTAAAAATTGGCCTTTTTTGATATTTAATATTGCACCTGTATTAGCTGCTGCTAACAATAAATCTGTTTGTCGACACAAAAATGCTGGGATTTGCAAGACATCAACCACTTGTGCAGTAATAGCACATTGTTCTGCTGTATGAATGTCTGTGACTGTTGGACAGCCTAGTTCTGAGTTTATTTCTTGCATGATGCGTAAACCCTCTTGAATACCTAAGCCACGCTTTCCTGACAGAGATGTTCGATTGGCTTTGTCAAATGAGCCTTTAAAAATAAAATTTGCACCAAACTTATCACACGCTTTAGCTAACTTTTCGGCGATTATTAAAGAATGATCAAGGCCTTCTAACTGGCAAGGTCCTGAGATTATGGTTAGTGGTTTATCATTCGAAATCTCAAAATTCTTTAATTTAATAGTATTTTGCATGTTCTTTTTTCACTTTTTTAAAAAATAAATTATTTTAATTAGTTACAAGTTATTTTTATTTTATGAGTTCTTTAATTTTAAGTATCCCAAAAATATTTAATCTTTTACATGGTATTAATTTCAAAATATCTGATAAGGTATTTCATACATCATGTAGATAAGATGTTCCTATCCATTTAACAAGATATACTATTTTATAATATTAAAGAAAAAATTTATTTTAGCCTTAAGAGACTTGCTCCTGCTTTGGAAAACTTTAAATTGAAACCCTAGGAGAGAGATTCCATTGTTACGTTCAATTTTTACCGCTATTTTTTTATTTGCACTTTGGTATTTAATGTCAGGTATAGATAAAACACTGACACTTGTATTGGGCGCTGGATCCTCAGTTTTTGCTGTATGGATCGTTCGGCGTATGGATGACGCCTCTAATTTTAAGCGCTTGTCAGTCCATTTACGCCCAATCGAATTTGTTAAATATATTTTTTGGGTTTTAGCTGAAATTGCCAAATCTAATTGGACTGTAATTAAAATAGTTTTATCTCCCAATATGGATATTAAGCAAAAGATGTATAAAGTACCTTTCTCTCAAAAAAGTGATTTAGGGCAAGCTATATTTGCAAATACAATTACACTCACACCAGGTACAATTACAGTTGAAGTGGAAGGCGATCATTTTTTAGTTCATGGGTTATCTTACAGCTTGGATGATCATGCTGCACTAGCAGACATGGATAGACGAGTTTCGAAAACTGAAGGTATTGTTGACTTATGATAAGTACTGTCCCACATTTTGTTTTTCTGATTGCATTATTGATGTTATTTATTGCAATGATTTTAGTGCTTTTACGCTTATACAAAGGTCCAACTTTGTATGACAGAGTTCTTTCAACAAACTCTTTTGGCACGCAAACTGTTTTGTTTATTGGTGTACTTGGTTTTCTTAGTGGGCGGCCTGATTTCTTGGACATTGCTTTACTTTACGCATTGATCAATTTTGTTAGTACGATCGCAATTTTAAAATTCTTTAGGTATCGTGCAATTGGCGATATTTTGATAAAAAGAGAGGCTAAGAAGTGAGTATCTTTTTAGAGTTTCTTCAAGTAATTGCATGGATCTGCATTCTTTCAGGGGGTATCCTTGTCATCATCGGGGCTTTGGGCTCGTTGAGGTTTCCTGACTTTTGGTCAAGACTTCATGCTGCGTCTGTAACTGATAGTGGTGGTGTAATTTTGTTATTATTAGGCATGGGAATTCATTCAGGCTTTAATTTAATTACATTTAAATTACTTTTAATAGGTGTATTTTTGTTTATTACAGGACCAACTTCATCTCATGCAGTTGCTAATGCTGCATGGGTGTCGGGTATAAAACCTTTACGCAAAAAACATAAGAAATCAGGTATTGATAAATGATTGATACACTTACCAATACTGTCTTATTCGTAATGTTAGTATTAACAGCTTTAGCAATTGTCCGCATGGAGCGACTGTTTGCAGTTGTAATGTTATCAAGTGTTTTCAGTTTACTATCTGCATTACTGTTTGTCACATTAGATGCAGTAGATGTTGCGTTTACTGAGGCTGCAGTTGGGGCTGGAATTTCAACTGTTCTTATGCTGGGTACAATTGCTTTAACCAAGCCTATTGCGAAGCGTTCACGCCATACTGCCTTCGTGCCATTGATAGTAGTCTGTGTAACAGGAGCCGCACTGGTTTATGGTACACTAGATATGCCAGCTTTTGGTGCATATGATGCACCAGCTCAAATGCATGTTGGGCCTGATTATTTGGCTCGAACCCCAGATGATATTGACGTACCAAACGTAGTAACCGCAATCCTGGGGAGCTATCGAGGCTATGATACTCTTGGTGAAACTGCTGTTGTTTTCACGGCGGGTATTGGCGTTTTATTGTTATTGTCTGGCCTACGTCGCCGGCGTGAAGATGAGGATGAAGAAGTATGATTTTTCACCACTTAATTTTGCGTGTTGTAACCAAGCTTTTAGTTGGTACTATTATTTTATTCGCTTTATATGTACAATTTCATGGCGATTTTTCACCAGGTGGTGGTTTTCAAGCGGGTGTTATCATGGCTGTGGCTTTTATCCTTTATGGTATTGTTTTCAGTTTGGAATCTGTGAAGAAAGTTTTTCCAGAATGGCTTGTGCATAAAATTCTAGCGTTAGGCGTTTTGATCTATGCCGGCACTGGTATTGCTACGATGCTTCTTGGATATGATTTTTTAGATTATGACGCATTTGCGCCCCTTCATCCAACACATGGCCAACATTGGGGGCTATTGGCGATAGAGTTTGGTGTCGGAGTTACCGTTACAGGAGTAATGGTTGCAATTTATTATGCATTTGCAGGTAGACCGCCAAGCTTAACAGATGAGGATTGGTAGATGGGTCAACTTTTTAATCTTCAGTTCTTAGCTGGGCATATCCATTATTTGTTATTCATAGTCTTGATGATGACAGGCTTATTTATTGTTGTAGATAAAACCAACTTAGTAAAAAAAATTATTGGTTTAAATATTTTTCAGGTATCTGTTTTTATGTTTTATGTATCGATTGGGAAAGTTACAGGTGGCACTGCTCCAATCTTTCCCATGGATGATAAATATCATGTAGACAAAGAAGCCTTGCAAGGAATTGTATATTCAAACCCACTGCCACATGTTTTAATTCTAACAGCAATTGTTGTTGGTATAGCAACAACTTCATTAGGATTAGCATTGATAATTCGTATTCGCGAAAGTTTCAATACAATCGATGAAGAGGATATTTTGAATATTGAACAAGAGATGACACGCGATGATAATATTAAATATCGCGATGTTGCAGAAGGTTTGATTTAATGGCTAATACTGCTTTAGTTGCAGAGCACACTGCGCGCACTTTGTATGATCATTTACCATTGTTGCAGGTCTTGGTGCCATTTTGTGCTGCACCATTAATTGTTTTACTGGGTTCACGTCGCTTAGCTTGGCCGCTTGCATTTGTCTCGTCAGCTATTGCATTGATTATATCGGTTATGTTGATGATGTCAGTGCGTGAAGGTGGCTATATATCCTATACAATGGGAGGTTGGTCTCCACCTTTGGGGATTGAGTACCGAATTGATGCTACTAATGCATATGTTTTGATGCTGATTAGTGCAATTGGAACAGTAGTTTTGCCGTTTGCATATGTTTCTGTCAAAGATGAAATTCGATCAAAAGATCATAGCTTATTTTATGCTTGTTGGATGCTTTGTTTGACAGGATTGTTGGGTATGGTTGCAACTGGAGATGCTTTTAATGTCTTTGTTTTCTTGGAAATTTCTTCTTTATCGACTTATGTTCTTGTAGCGCAAGGTGCAGCTCGAGATCGCCGTGCTCTAACTGCCGCTTATGATTATCTAATTATGGGCACTATTGGTGCAACGTTTTTTGTTATTGGTTTGGGTATGCTTTATATGGCCACGGGAACTTTGAACATGGCAGATTTGGCAGATCGTATTGCTGATCAAGGAGCAAATCGTACTGTGAGATCTGGATTTGCTTTTATTGTTGTTGGCCTGGGGCTAAAGGTTGCAATGTTTCCTTTACATTTATGGTTGCCAAAGGCGTACACGTTTGCTCCATCTGCAGTCACTGTTTTTTTATCAGCTACCGCTACTAAAGCGGCACTTTACGTGTTGATGCGTTTCATATTTTCGGTTTATCACCCAGATTTTTCTTTTACCACAAATGCTCTTGAAATTATATTTTTACCACTTGCTATTATTGCGATGTTCTCAGCATCTTTCGTCGCTGCATTTCAAATAAATTTTAAAAGGATGTTAGCATATTCATCAATAGCTCAAGTTGGTTATATGTTATTGGGTATAGCTATCCTAACAGAAACAGGCCTGACGGCTGCATTATTGCATATGTTTAATCATGGGTTGGCCAAAGCTTTATTATTTATGGGTGTTGGCGCATTAGTTCTTCGTACTGGAAGTGCATTCTATACTCAAATATCTGGCTTAGGTCGAAAAATGCCTTTGACCTGTGGCGCAATTGTCGTTGGCGGCCTATCTTTGATTGGAGTCCCCGGGACTGCAGGCTTTTTGTCAAAGTGGTTATTAGTTCAAGCGGCTCTTGAACGGGTTGCTGAAAATAGTTCATTTTTATTAGTATCTATTGCAATTGTTTTGTCTTCGCTTTTGGCAGTTGTTTATGTATGGCGCGTATTTGAGGTTTTATACTTACGCGAACCTGATCCAAATAGCACTGCAACAGAAGCACCTTTAATGATGTTAATTCCTATGTGGATACTAGCTGGTTCTTGTTTGTGGTTTGGTCTTTCAACTGACTTTCTTTATGATATCGCCAATCAAGCAGCTCTAGGCCTTTTAGACGGTTCAATGGGCATGTTGGATAGCAATGAAGCGTTAGGGGTGAAGTGATGGAGTTTTACACACTTGATACAATGACTGCACTTTATTGTGCTATGTTACTTCCTTTTTTAGCAATGGCTGGAAATATGGCATTTTCAGGTATGCAGAATGTACGCGATACGTTTACTCTTTTGTGTGCTGTACTAACATTTAGCTGTGTACTGATGATCCTTTCTAATGTTGGAAATGATGTGACTGAACCTGTGAGTTTGTTTAACGTTTTTCCAGGGGTCGACATTGCTTTTAATATTGAGCCGTTGGGGTTGTTGTTTGCTATCATAGCATCAGGATTGTGGATTTTGACTCACATCTACGGTGTTGGCTATATGCGTGGTAATAATGAAAAGCATCATGCACGCTTTTTTGCTTGCTTTTGTATAGCAATCTCATCAGTTATTGGGATTGCTTTTGCCTCTAACATGTTCACATTATTTTTGTTTTATGAGATTTTAACAGTTTCTACTTATCCGTTGGTTGCCCACAAAGGTACCCCAGAGTCAATCCGTGGTGCGCGGACATATTTGGCAATTTTAATTGGAACATCTGTTGCACTACAATTGACAGCTATTATTTGGACATATGTATTAACTGGGACATTAGACTTTACACAAGGCGGAATTCTAGAAGGCAAAGTTGTTGGTTGGATCGTTCCAGTATTATTAGGTTTATACGCTTTTGGAATTGGGAAGGCAGCATTAATGCCATTTCACAAATGGCTGCCTGCGGCGATGGTCGCCCCAACTCCCGTTTCAGCGCTATTGCACGCGGTTGCAGTTGTTAAAGCTGGTGTTTTTACTATGCTCAAGGTTGGCATTTATATTTTTGGCATAGATTTTCTTGCAGATACGGGCGCTTCAGAATGGCTAATGTGGTTGGCTGCTTATTCCATTATAGCCGCTTCTATTATAGCTATGTACCAAGATAATCTTAAAAAGCGGTTGGCATATTCCACAATTTCTCAATTGTCGTACATCACTTTGGGTATGGCTTTGGCAAGTTCGATGGGAGCGTTAGGTGGAGGTATGCATATTGCAATGCATGCAATGGGCAAAATAACATTATTTATGTGTGCTGGGGCTATTTATGTGAAATTTCATAAAACTGAAATTTCTCAAATGACTGGCCTAGGCCGTGCAATGCCTATCACTTTTGCCGCATTTTTTATTGCTTCGCTTTCTATTATAGGCCTGCCACCATTGGGTGGCTCTTGGCCAAAATTTTTACTAATGTTAGGTGCAGTAGATACTGGTCATTATATCATTATTGGTGTGTTGATGTTGTCGTCACTATTAAATGTGGCTTATTTGCTACCCATTGTTGGGCGTGCCTTCTTTTTGCCAATTCCTAATGATATTCCCAGAACGTATAATGAAGCGCCAATCCTCTGCTGGCTACCTCCAGCACTTACTGCTATTGGATGTATTATCTTATTCTTTTACGCGGGTACCTTACAAGATTTTTTAACCCCAATTGTTCAAAAATAGGAGGCTATGTAAATGGCTAAAAAAATTACTGAAACTCCTAAGACTTATCCAATTCTTGGCCGTTGGATGAATTGGGTAGATCGCCCAGGGAATGACCGTAGGATTTTCCACATTCTTATAGTGATTTGTATTGTCTCTTTTTCACTTGAATGGACATATGAAAAGCATGCTTACTTTGATATCGAAAGCTATAAAGGTTTTTATGCATACTATGGCTTTGTAATGTTTGCCGGTCTTATATTCGTAGCAACAATATTACGGAAGCTTATTAAAGTACGTGAAAATTTTTATGGCAAAAAATCTATAGATACTGAAGATTATCCAGAAGATCAAATTCAGAGGATCAATCATGATGCTTGATCTTTTGCACCAGATCCCAACGGCATTTTTGTTTTTTCTTGCTGCAGGTGTAATTTTATTTTTACCACACGGTCTTATGCGTAACACGGTTATGTTAGGCATACCGATTATTGCTGCCTTTCAGGTTTGGACATTGGGTATGGGAGAATTTGTTTTAATCCCATTTTTTGGCTTTGACCTTGAATTTATGCGACTTGATAGACTGTCTAGAATATTCGTTCTTATTTTCTGCCTTGCAGCATTTTTAGGAAACTTGTTTGCTTGGCACTTGCGAGATACCATACAACAAGTAGCCGCTCTAGCTTACGCGGGATCGGCCATTGGTGCTGCTTTATCTGGTGATATGATTTCATTATTTTTCTATTGGGAGGGAACTGCTATTGCCTCTGTTTTTTTGATTTGGGCGCGCGGTACAGAAGGCTCATATTGGACTGGTATGCGCTATTTAATTATACAAATTACCTCAGGTGTGATTTTAATAGCGGGTGTAGCTTTATTTTATGCAGATACAGGTTCTATAGCATTTGAGAAAATGGAATTAGGTTCCCTAGCTACTTGGCTAATCTTTTTATCTTTTGGCATGAAATGTGCTTTTCCATTGTTGCATAATTGGCTTCAAGACAGCTATCCAGCTGCCACCATTACAGGAACAGTTATACTGTCAGCATTTACTACTAAATTGGCTGTATACGCATTAGCTAGGGGTTTTGCTGGAACTGAGATTTTGATTTATATCGGTACTATAATGGCACTGTTTCCTATTTTCTTTGCTGAAATTGAAAATGATTTGCGCCGTGTATTAGCGTATTCATTAAATAACCAACTTGGGTTTATGGTTGTTGGGGTTGGTATAGGTACTGAATTGGCCTTGAATGGCACAGCTAGTCATGCTTTCGCACATATTTTGTATAAAGCATTATTATTTATGTCTGTTGGTGCAGTTATGTATAGAACAGGGACTTCAAAAGCATCTGAATTGGGTGGGTTATATCGAACTATGCCTAAAACTGCGATTTTCTGTCTAGTTGGCGCAGCTTCAATCTCTGCTTTTCCTCTTTTTTCAGGCTTCATCACTAAATCGCTTACGTTGTCAGCAGTAGCGCATGAGCATTATACATATATTTGGCTTGCACTTGTGTTTGCATCCGCAGGTGTTCTGTCACATTCTGGAATTAAGATTCCGTTTTTCACATTTTTTGCACATGACAGTGGCAAACGCCCAGCTGAAGCACCACTGCATATGTTGCTAGCAATGGGAATAACAGCATTCTTGTGTATTTTTATAGGTGTTTTCCCTAATTTTCTTTATTCGATTTTACCATTTGATGTTGATTATGATCCATATACGATGGAACATATAGCTGGCCAATTACAGTTGCTATTCTTTGCCTTACTAGCATTTGCAATTATTTACCGCCGTGGATTGCACCCACCAGAATTACGCGCGGTGAATCTTGATACTGATGTCATATATCGTAAATTTATGCCCTCAGTACTTTCATATATTGCCTTTGTTATTTTTTCTTTGTTTAAAGGTACAAGCTCACTTTTAAAATTCTCTGTAATTAAATTTACTAGTAAATTACATCATAGTCATGGTCCTGATAGTCCTCGTGCTGCAAGCTGGCCAGCTGGTGCTATGGTAATTTCTATTGCTGCTCTGTTGGGACTTGCATTATTTGTAATATTTTTTAGTTGATCTAATTTATCACTTATCATCTACAAAATTAACATAAACTTTATTCAGCTAAACTGGGCTAAATATTTTAACAAAATACTAATAAATTAAATCATGAGTACATTATTTTAAGCTTTATAATTTATATTTATAATTGAGGATACTTTCATGACACCCATTGATACCGCACATGCAGAAATGGAAGCTAATCCTGATAATGATATCGCGCGCATGCGGCTTTATGAACGCCTAATCGATGCAGAACTTTTTATGTTGTTAGAAACGGAATCTGATGGGCGTAATATTAATCCAGATTTATTTCAAGTAGATGACCAAGAAGTTGCATTAGTTTTTGATAGAGAAGAGCGGTTGGCAGATTTTGCTGAAAGGATTGTTCCTTTTGCAGCATTATCTGGCCGTTCAATAGTAGCAATGTTAAATGGAAAAAATATAGGACTGGGTTTAAACTTAACAGTTTCACCGTCATCTATTATATTACCTCCAGACGTCATAACATGGATCTCTGAAACTATTTCAAAAGAGCCAGCACAAGCTGAGGCTAAGCTAAAAGAGATTTTTCCACCAACACTTTTGCCAGAAGGGGTAATTACTGCATTAGATGCTAAACTTGCTACAATGGCAGGGTTTGCAGAAATTGCTTATTTAGTTGAGGTTTCTTATGAAACAAATGTTCGCGCAACAGTTATCATTTTCATAAATGCAAGGCTAGGTGCAGAAGAGGCAATAGCAAATGCAATTTCTGAAACATTAATTTTTTCAGGCACTGAAGCAGGCAGTCTAGATGTAATGTTTCTAGATGCATCAAATGCCGTATGCGCAAAACTTGCTAAATTTGGTTTGCGTTTTGATTTGCCTAAATTGGAAATAAAAAAGCTACCATCGGCACCAGGTATGGATCCTACTAAACCACCATTATTACGTTAATAGCCTACAGATTTATCAACTAAATATAAAAATGGCTCATTGTTTTCACCACGACGAATGTTTTCTGCAATAACATTGCATGCAGTGTTGATACGAGTAGATGATGCAATATGCGGTGTAACTAAAACATTAGAATGTGTCCAATATAAATGATCAGCGGGAAGGGGTTCAGTTTGAAAGACATCGAGAGTAGCACTGGCCACCTTGCCACTATTTAAAGCATTTAAAAGTGCGGTGTCATTAATAAGTGTTCCACGCCCAGGATTTATAATTGCAACACCATCTCGCATTTTTGCAATATTATCAGCGTCAATAATATGATTTGTTTCCGGGGTGTTTGGTAATAGTAGTACTAAAATATCAGATTTTGCTAAAATACTATCTAAGCCTTTAGTCCCATTATAGCATTCTATATTTATATCTTTAGTCTTTTGTGTCCTGCTCCACCCACATGTTTGAAACCCAAAATCTGCTATCTTTTGTGCACAGTAGAGTCCTAATTCACCTAAACCTAAAACTCCAACCATACGGTCTTGTGCCAGAGCGGGAATATTATCCCCTAGCCATTCACCAGGACGCGCGTTGGAAAATTTGTCAGTTCCAAGGTGGTGCCGCAATACATGTCCCATAACGTAATCTGCCATACCTAAAGTTAGCCCTGGTTCGACCATTCGAGCTAAAGGCTGTGTTAATGTTTTATTTGCAGTTGGCACTTCTACGCCTGCCCAGAGATTTTGCACTAACTTTAAGTTTGTGAATGCATTGAAGTCTTGTACCGTCCCATCTGGAGCATATATAATATAGTCGATTTCTTCAGGTGTATTATAAGTTGTACTAATTTGATAATCTAATTCAATTTGATCTAATGCTTTGTGCAAATTTAGTTCATATTCAACCCAATCTACAGGATCTGCACTATAAAGAATTTTTATCATTATCTTGTCCTATGTATATGTGCGCTTTGTACTAATCCAAATGCACCTAAAAGTACTAACATTGCTGAACCGCCATAGCTAACTAATGGCAATGGGACACCTACAATTGGAGCTAAGCCCATAACCATTAACATGTTAACGCAAAAGTAAAAAAAGAATGTTGCGGCTACCCCTAATGTTAGCAATGCTCCAAACCTGTTGTGGTTTTGCATGGCAGTTAAATAACAGCACAATATAATCATAATATATAAAGTTAGTAATGTAATTCCTCCAACAAACCCAAATTCTTCTGCTAAGGTTGTAAAAATAAAATCTGTATGTTTTTCAGGTAAGAAATTTAGCCTGCTTTGCGTTCCTTGCATATAACCACGACCTGAAAACCCACCAGAACCTAAAGCTATTTTTGACTGGGTAATGTGATAACCTGAGCCTAGTGGATCGGAAGAGGGATCAAGAAAAGTTTCAATGCGACGGTATTGATAGTTTTTTAAAATTTGAAAATTAGTACCCTTAGACCAAATAACAAAATAAATTAGCCCAAAAATAGTGCTTACTCCTGCTAAAAAATACCAAAGGCTGACACCAGCCAATAGCATCACAACTGCAGCGCCACTGCCTAATAAAATAGCAGTCCCTAGATCAGGTTGGTTTAAAATTAAAGCCATTGGAAGCGCTGTTAGTAATAACGGTGGGAAAAGCCAAAGAGGTTTTGATATTTTTTCGCTATCTAACCAATCGTAGTATAGGGCAATAACCATAACTAAAGCTATTTTCATCAATTCGCTTGGCTGTAATTTTATAAAGCCAAGATCGATCCAACGCTGGGCGCCTTTTCCAGTTACTCCAAAGTATTCCACATATAAAAGTAGTGCCAAGCTAATTATATATGTAGGTATAGAAATATTGCGCCATATTGAAATTGGTGTGAATCCGATTATAATCATTGCAACAAAACCAATACAAAAACGTATTATTTGTGGCTTGGCCCATTGATCAAAGTTTCCACCAGATACAGAAAAAAGCATTAAAAAACCAATACAACTTACTGCAGTAAGCAATAATGCTAAAGGCCAATGGAAATATAGAACTTTACGAAACCCTGTTGGTACGTTCTGATATGCATTTATAAGGATGCTCATGTTGGCTTCCTTTTTAAGTTATCAAGCTTTGAACGTTTTCGATTGTGTATTGGCCCGTATGAGTTTTGCCCCAACGATAATGCCTTTTGCATAATATCACGCGCAATTGGTGCAGCTTTTCGAGATCCTGCTCCACCATGTTCTACTATAACAGATATAGAATAACGTGGGTTTTTATATGGAGCATAGCCAACAAACAATGCATGATCACGGCGCTTCCATGGAAGATCTTCATTTTTAGTAACGCCATTTTTGCGTTCAGTTTTACTTATAAATCGTACTTGGCTTGTCCCTGTTTTGCCCGCAATCTTTTCGGTACTTTTTAACCTTGAGCTATATGCAGTTCCACGAGGATGGTTTGAAACATCATACATACCTGTTCTAATTATATCTAAATGAGCGGGATCAAAGCTTAATGGACTTATTCCTTTAATTTTGGTTTGTTTATCGTCAAACATATTTATTATGCGGGGTTCAATTTGTGAGCCCGATGCTAAGCGAGCAGTCATAATGGCAAGTTGTAATGGTGAAGCCAATACAAATCCCTGACCTATTCCAGCATTTGCAGTATCGCCAATATACCAATCTTCTTTTTTGTTCCGTTGTTTCCACTTTTTAGTGGGCATCAAGCCCGAGTGGATTGCTGGTAACGGTAAATCATGTTTGATACCTAATCCTAGTGCATTCGCAGTCTCTGTAATCTTTTCAATACCTACCCTTAAGGACATTTCATAAAAATAAACATCACACGAATACCGTAACGCTTTACGTAGATTAACCTTTCCATGACCGCCACGACGCCAACAATGAAATTTCCGACCATTAATATCTTTATGGCCTGGGCAGTTTACTTCTTCTTGTATATTTGTAACGCCAAGCGTAAGCGCAGCAAGTGCTACAACCATCTTAAACGTTGAACCTGGAGGGTAAGCGCCTTGCACTGTTTTGTTTGCTAAAGGGCGATAATCGTTTTCGTTTAATGCTTTCCAATCTGCAACTGAAATTCCATTAATGAATTTATTTGGGTCAAATGTTGGAGCCGAAGCAAGCGCTAAAATATCACCATTATTTACATCCATAACAACTGCTGCAGAACTTTCCCCCTGCATACGTTCTGTTGCGAAGCGCTGTAATTCATGAGCAACAGTCAATTGTAAGTTTGCCCCAGGTGTGCCTGGCTGATCGTCTAGTTCACGCATCACTCGCCCAACGGAATTGACCTCAATCATTTTGGTTCCAGCTTTGCCGCGTAAAGTCTTTTCTGCTTTAGCTTCAACGCCATTTTTTCCTATTTGGAACCTTGGAATTAATAAAAGGGGATCTTTATCATTAACTTGAGCTAGATCATAATCACTTACTGGCCCAACATAACCAATAATATGCGCAAAATCTGGCCCTACAGGATATTGACGATTTAACCCTAACTTTGGGGTTATGCCAGGTAAAGAGGGAGCATTTACTGATACGGCTGCTATATGTTCCCACTCAAGTCCAGTGGCGACAGTCACAGGTATAAATGCTCTGCGACTTAACATTTCTTTTAGAATATCCGTAATTTTTGTGTCAGATAATGGAATTAACTGCGCTAAACGATTTAACACTGCCTGAGGATCATTGGTTTGTTCACGTACCATCTGGATAGTATAGACTTGTCGATTTAGCGCTAGAAGATTACCGCTGCGATCGTATATTAATCCACGTGCTGGCGGCTGAAGGCTAATATTGATACGGTTTTCTTCAGCTAACGTACGAAATTTTTTAGCTTTTTTGACACCTAGCTGATTCATTCGCCAGGCTAATGCACCAATTAAAGTTAGTTGTGCAGTACCCAATAATAGTGCTCGCCTTCTGAAAAGTCGTGGAGTTTTTTCAGTCTTTCTCACGTGTTTGGCCCCAATGAATACGAAGTGTTTTTGTGTGCCTTCCTAACGCGAAAAATGATATTTACTAATCCAACAAGTATTGGATAAATGAAAATTGATAATCCCACTTTCGAAATTATTGTAAGTGTAGGCATGTGTTCTGACAGCGTGGCTATTAATAGTAATTCTCTCATGAAGCCTGCTGTTAGCAAAAGTAAGGCTATATTGAGCCATTCGCTGAAAAATAACATTTCCATAAAATTTAAGCGATTTCGGCGTAAAAATTCAGTTATGAGTAATATAACAAATGTATTTAGCCCTAATGGTTGCGTTAGCAAAATATCACTTAATAAAAATACAATACCTATTAACCAAAAGGGGACATAATCTGGGTTTCTGATGATTAATACTAAGGTCACGACAAAAATAATTTCGGGAGATATTAAATTATTAGGGAATATAGAAATTGGAATGAGTAAAAAGAAAATACCAATTAAGGCTATCATAAAATATAATAACCGATTTAAGGTAATTTTCCATGGAGTTGATTTAGCCATCATTACTAACCTTGGGCAAGATGGGTCCAATTAAGCGGTTGGGTTGTTTGATTGGGGCCGTAGGAGAGTGCCTAATAACGCGTAGGAAACTTAAATTGTATAAATTAGCAGCTAACTGGGTTTGGAATTGATTGCTATTATTTAAGGATACTTGTCCTATTAACAAATCAGACGGGAAAACCCCCCCATCCCCTGAAGTAACAACTCGATCACCTGGTTGGATTTGTTGAGTATTTTCAATAAATAACAAAGCTGGTTGTAAGCTATTATCACCAGATAAAATTGCCCGTTGATTAGATGGTTTAATTAATACTGGAATATTACTAGAAGTATCAGTTAGGAATAAAACACGTGAAGTCTCACTACCAACTCCAGTGATACGCCCAACAAGCCCTAGGCCGTCCATTGTGGCCCAGCCTTCAACTATTCCATCGTTATTTCCCAAATTTATGATTGCAGATTGTCGGAAATTGCTCCCGCTATCTATTAAAACTTTACCTGAAATAAAATTATATTTTGGATTTAACTTGACTTTATTTAAATCTAATAGATGTGCGTTTTCTTGTTCTAATTGTAAAGCTGCTTCACGCCAAGATCGCATACTTTGCAATTCATTTCGAAGCTCTTGATTTTGACTATACAAACGTTCGTAATTTTGGATGTTTTGGAACATTTTTGTTACTTTAGTTACAGGTGCCATTGCCCAATCCATATTTGGGACTATCTGGTCAATAACTTTCATCCGTATGTTTTCAGCCCGTGGATTATCGATACGCCAAAGTAAGAATAAAGAGAATGATATAATTAAAAAGACGAACAAGCCAATGCGAGCAATTGATCTAGTAAAGTTTAATGCTACATCGTCTCGGTTTGACAAGAAATTACTCCTCGAAGCTGATAATTAGGCTTCAAAATCTATAATATGAGATAACTGCTTTTCGTATTCTAGCGATTTACCTGTGCCTAAAGCTACACAATTTAAAGGGTCTTCCGCTATAGAAATTGATAGCCCTGTTTGTTCACGTAAAGCTAGATCAAGATTGCCTAATAGTGCACCCCCACCTGTTAACATTACACCTCTGTCAACGATGTCTGCAGCCAAATCGGGTGGTGTACTTTCTAATGCTGCCATTACTGCTTCAACAATCTGCTGTACTGACTCTGTTAATGCATCAGCTATTTGTCCTTGAGTAATTTCTAACTCTTTGGGGACACCGTTTAAAAGATCACGGCCACGAATTTGCATTGCTTTGCCTTTACCATCTATTGGCATGCGTGCAGTTCCAATTTCTTTTTTAATACGCTCTGCAGTGGCCTCACCGATCAATAGGTTCTGGCTACGTCTCATATATGCAATTATGGCTTCGTCCATACGGTCCCCACCTATGCGAACAGACCGTGCGTAAACAATATCTCCTAGTGATAAAACAGCCACTTCAGTTGTACCGCCTCCAATATCTACAACCATGGAACCGGTTGGATCAGCAATTGGCATGCCGGCACCAATAGCTGCGGCAATAGGCTCTGCAATCAAACCAGCTTTGCGAGCGCCTGCCCGCAAAACGCTTTCACGGATTGCCCGCTTTTCTACAGGTGTTGCTCCGTAGGGCACGCAAACAATTATACGTGGTTTTGAAATTTTTGATCTTGCATTAGCTTTTCGAATAAAATGTTTTATCATTTCTTCTGCAGCGACAAAGTCAGCGATAACGCCGTCACGCATTGGGCGTATTGCTTCTATAGAACCAGGTGTGCGTCCCAACATTAGCTTGGCATCTTCTCCAACCGCTAGAACTTCTTTTTTTCCAGCTTTAATTGTATATGCAACTACTGACGGTTCGTTCAGGATAACTCCTTTACCTTTGACATAAACCAAAGTGTTTGCGGTGCCTAAATCTATTGCCATATCAGCTGTAAAAAAACTTTTTATTGCCCCAAACATTTTTTTTCCTAGATAAAACACTTAAACAGTTTAAAAAATTATAAGTGTTTATTATCAAATGATAAAGTGTAGACTTTATTTTGGGCACTAGGCGGTATAATTTAGGCCATTTAATGCTTAAATTATTAAAAAATTATATAATCAAAGTATTTACAGTATAGCACAATGTTAAGTTATTACTTTGGTGCTGTTTTTTCTCGACGTATCAGTAATTTATTTAGTGCATTAACATAAGCTTTTGCACTCGCTACGACAGTATCAGTATCTGCTGATTGACCAGTAACAATTTTACCATTCTCTTCCATCCTAACTGAAACAGTTGCTTGTGCATCTGTACCTTCTGTCACGGCATGAACTTGGTACAGCTGTAAATGAGCTTGATGTGGAAAAAGTTGTTTTACAGCGTTGAAGACAGCGTCAACCGGACCATCACCTGTGGCCTTAAACTGACTATCCACACCATTAATTGTTAATATCAAATCTGCAGATTGTGATCCTACTGTGCCACATAACACTTGCAAAGATTTAACTTGGATTGTGTCATTAGCTGCATTTGTTCCTTCATCAGTAACCAATGCTAGTAAGTCATCGTCATAAACCTCTTTTTTACGATCAGCCAAAGCCTTAAACCGAACAAAAACGTCTTTTAATTGATTATCACCTAAATCATAACCCAAGTCTTTAAGTTTTGAACGTAATGCTGCACGTCCAGAATGTTTTCCCATTACTAAGTTAGTTTCGGACAGGCCAATATCTTCGGGGCGCATAATTTCAAACGTGTCAGCTGATTTTAACATACCGTCTTGATGAATTCCACTTTCATGAGCAAAAGCATTTTTACCTACAATAGCTTTATTATACTGTACTTGAAAGCCAGATACTGTGGCAACTCGACGACTGATATTCATTAATTTTGTAGCATCAACGCCTGTTTGATAAGGCATAATATCGTTACGCACCCTTAATGCCATTACGACCTCTTCTAACGCAGTATTTCCAGCGCGCTCGCCCAAACCATTAATCGTACATTCGATCTGGCGAGCACCACCTGTAACCGCTGCAAGTGCATTTGCAGTCGCCATGCCTAAATCATTGTGACAATGTGTTGCAAATATAATTTCATCAGCGTTAGGAACTCGCTCCAATAGCATGCGTATGATGTTAGCACTTTCAGAGGGTGCTGTATAACCAACTGTATCTGGAATGTTTATTGTTGTGGCTCCTGCTTTTATTGCTGTTTCAACAGTACGGCATAAATAGTCTTCTTCAGTGCGCGTAGCATCCATGGGTGACCATTGAACATTTGGACATAAATTTCGTGCATGACTTACACTATCATGTATGCGTACAATCATTTCTTCCATTGTTAGATTTGGTATCGCTCGATGTTGAGGGCTGGTACCAATAAACGTATGAATACGTGGATTAACGCCATGCTTGACTGCTTCCCAGCATCGATCAATATCCTTATAAATGGCTCGTGATAGCCCACAAACCTGTGCATTTTTTGTATTAACAGCAATCTCAGATACTGCTTTAAAGTCGCCTTCTGAAGCTATTGGAAAACCGGCTTCAATAATATCGACGCCCATTTCATCCAACATATTAGCAATTTCTAATTTTTCATTATGACTCATAGTTGCACCAGGAGATTGTTCTCCATCACGTAATGTTGTGTCAAAAATTAATACTTGGTCTTGTTTTGTCATTGTATACCTCAAATCTAAGGTTTTAGGATGGCTGCTTTACTAAGTATGCCTTTGGTAAGGTAGCAGATATCATCAATAAAACTTTAGCCTTTATGCTTGGCTATCTTTTAATATTTTTAGGCGCGATGTCCATCCCCTGAGCGCTGCGCCCAAGTAAAGGTACGCTCAGAGGTAGCTAAGAATTAAGAGCGCAGATAACGCCAGCAACGCGTTCAGCGATGGGATCAAATAAATTGGTTTTATTGCGACTGTAAACATAGAATAACTAATACGCAGTTTTCAACGAATGAAAACCCTAAATAAAGAATTTTCATGTATTTATAGATTAGTAACAATTAAATTTTTTGTTAAATGTTTATAAAAGAAGTTTTGTGTATTGATCGACGGTAATATTGCCTTATCTATTAATATATTGAACAAAAGGATTATAAATTGACCATAATCAATAACCAAAGATTTAATGCGAAAAGCCGTGTGCTTATAATCGGTGCATCTGGTGGAATAGGCTCCGCTCTGGCTACAGCTTTGAGTACTACCTATAAAATAAATGATATAGTAACATTTTCCCGTTCCACTGATAATTTAGATATTACAAATGAAAATAGTATTCGCAGTATGACTTCAACGCTTCATGGTGAATTTGATCTTATTTTTATTGCAACAGGAGCTTTAGAAATTGATGGGGTCGGCCCAGAAAAAACTATTCTTTCAATGACGCCAGAAGCCCTTAAGGCACAATTTGAAACAAACACTCTTGGTCCTGCTTTATTAATTAAACATTTACATACTTTATTACCACGTAGCCGGCCTAGTGTATTGGCTGTTTTAACTGCACGAGTTGGTTCAATTAGTGATAATAATTTAGGAGGTTGGATTAGTTACCGAACTGCTAAAGCTGCTTTGCATCAGATTATCCGGACATCAGCATTGGAAATTGCCAATAAGCGTAAGCAATCAATTTGTGTGGCACTGCATCCTGGCACTGTACAAACTGAGTTAACAAAAAAATACGTTGGAACACATCCAAGTGTTAGCCCAGAAGAAGCAGCTCAAAATTTGCTTAATGTTTTGAACAGCCTGTCGTATGAAAATACTGGTCAATTTTTTGATTGGTCTGGGAAGCAAGTAAAGTGGTAATTATATATTTAGAAAGATAAGTATATATTGCAACATTTAAAGCTTTGCAGAAAGTTTATTGTAATTTTGATTTAGTTATCAAAATAGGTTTTTAACACTGATGTTATTTAGCGAACTTTTGTTCCTTTATCCCATATTCCATCAAATACATCACCAGATTTATATGCCATTTTTCCTTGGCCATTGGGCTGTCCCTCTGAAAAATTACCTACATATACGTCACCATTTTCAAAGGTTGCAATGCCGGCGCCAGAAATTCTTCCGTCAGCCCATTCCCCAACGTAGCTAAATCCATTAATTAGTGTTAGTGTTCCAACGCCATGAGGACTGCCAGCTTTAAACATTCCATCATAAGTGGAACCATCGGTTTGAAATTCAATTCCTTTTCCTTGCTTTATACCATCATACCATTCGCCTTCATAAGAAAATCCATCAGGATAAGTTATTTTACCATTTCCATGGTTTTGGGCATTCTTAAAATTACCTACATAAACTGTACCATCTGCAAAGGTTGCTGTGCCCTGACCTTCAATTGAGCCATTAGTCCAATTGCCAGAATAAGCGCCACCATCTGAATAAGTAAGAAATCCTAACCCGTGTTGCTTGCCAGCCAAATATTCTCCAATGTATTTAGAACCATCAACAAAGGTTGTAGTAGCATTTCCTTGGACACTACCATTTACCCATTGGCCATCGATTATGTGTCCTTTTATGCTGGTAAAAATGCCTTTTCCATGGCGCGTATCATCTTCAAAGTTACCGGTATAAATGTCTCCATTTGAATAAATAGCTTTGCCCACACCATAACGTTGTCCATTTTGAAATCTACCTTCATAAATTTCGCCATTACTATTTTTTAAATATCCTATGCCTGAAAATTGGTCGTTAGCCCAACCCCCAGAATAGAATATAGCATCTTCAAATTTGAGTGTGCCTTGGCCATAACGCTTCCCATTTAGCATGCTGCCCTCATATTTACTTCCGTCAGCATAAGTGATTGTGGCTGAACCTATTTGCTGGCCATTCAACCATTCACCTCGGTAAATAAAACCTGATAAGGCAGTTAATTTACCTAGCCCATGATGTTTAGCTTTATTAAAATTACCAACATAAATAGAACCGTTTACATACCTTGCGATACCTTTGCCAAAAATCTCACCATTCAACCAATTGCCATGATAGCTTCCACCGTCAGCAAAAGTTATATTACCCTGCCCGTGAGGTTTTCCGTTTGAAAACTGGCCTTGATAATAAGAGCCATTGGGGTATTTAGCAATTCCTTGGCCACTAATTTGACCATCAATCCATTGCCCTGTGTAAGTAAATCCATTTGGGGTAATGTATTTTGCTGATCCATGACGAATACCGTCTCTAAATGTGCCTTTATAGACGCTGCCATCATCATATTGTTTGATACTAATTTCATCATCAGCCCAAAGTGGGGTGGCTGTGAATGCTAAGGCTTTCAAGGTGACGCAAATTATTAGCGTTTTAATTGTTGGCATTGGGTATTCCTATCTGACCTAGCGACGATTAACCGCCTTTTTGGAACTCTAAAAGTAACTACAGCTAGGGGCAATCATTTTAATTGTTTACTTTTAAACATTGTAAACTCTGTTACATATAAATTTAACACAATACTATCATATCAAAGGGACAACTGATGACCAATCAATTTAAATTAACAATGGCTCAGTTAAACGCAACAGTTGGCGATTTTGAGGGTAATTTAAATAAAGCTCGAGCCGCATATGAACGTGCACATGCAGATGGGGCTGACATGTTGGCATTGCCTGAAATGTTTTTGACGGGTTACCAAGCCCAAGATTTAGTTCAGAAACCAGCATTCGTAGCTGATGCCCAGACTAAGTTAATAGCATTTGCGGCAGAATGTGCTGATGGTCCAACAATTGGAATTGGTGTTCCGTTGCAAGAAGGAGGAAAAACTTACAACGCGTATGCAATATTACAAGATGGAAAAGTATTAACTCAGATTCGTAAACATCATTTGCCCAATTATAAAGTCTTCGATGAAAAGCGTATTTTTAATAATGGAGAAATACATGGGCCCTATGTTGTAAACGGGGTGCGCATTGGTTCTCCTATTTGTGAAGATGCATGGTTTACTGATGTTTGTGAAACTTTAGAAGAAACTGGTGCCGAAATTTTAGTTAGTCCTAATGGGTCACCTTATTACCGTGGTAAGTTTGATAAACGTATATCTCAAATGGTAAGCAGGGTGATTGAGAATAAACTGCCCATGGCTTATTTAAACTTAATAGGTGGTCAGGACGATCAAGTCTTTGATGGCGGTTCTTTTGTTATTAATTCAGGTGGGGCATTAGCTTTGCAAATGCCATTATTCGAAGAATATACTGAGACTGTTATTTTTAATAAAACACAAACTGGGTGGGTCGCTGATGAGGGCAATAAATCAAGTTATCCAGATGATTGGGAGCAAGACTATCACGTGATGGTTTTAGCCTTGCGTGACTATATGGCTAAAACTGGTTTCAAGAAGGCGTTATTAGGAATGTCTGGTGGTATTGACTCAGCTTTAGTAGCAGCTATTGCCTCGGATGCATTAGGTCCTGAAAATGTGCGATTAGTGATGTTGCCATCTGAATACACGAGCCAAAATAGCCTTGATGATGCATCAGAATGTGCAACCTTATTAAATACTAAAATTCAAACCATTCCAATTACAGAGAGTTTTGAAGCAATTACAAGTACACTTTCAACTGTTTTTGATAGCTTAGACGCTGATACAACTGAAGAAAATATTCAATCACGACTACGAGGGTTGTTGCTTATGGCTATGTCAAATAAATTTGGCGAAATGTTACTTACTACTGGTAATAAATCAGAAGTTTCAGTTGGTTATTCTACAATATACGGAGATATGGCAGGTGGATATAACCCAATTAAAGATCTCTATAAAATGAGAGTTTTCGAAACTTGCAGGTGGCGAAATAAAAACCATTTACCTTGGATGTTGGGTTCATCTGGTATGGTCATCCCCATCAATATTATCGAAAAGCCACCAACAGCAGAGTTGCGTAATGATCAAAAAGATTCAGACAGCTTACCTGATTACGCTATCCTTGATGGTATACTAGAAATGCTTATGGATCATGATGCGTCTGTAGCTGATTGCGTTGCTGCAGGATATAATCATGATACTGTCAAGCGTGTGGAGAACTTGTTATATGTTTCTGAGTATAAACGGTTTCAATCTGCGCCTGGGGCACGCCTATCATTACGTGCTTTTTGGCTAGATAGGCGCTATCCAATAGCAAATAAATGGCGTGATAATAAATAAAAGATAAAATTCAACCAGTCATTATACATTACCCTTAGGGGATGAAATCTATACCCCTTGGCGTTCTGAACTAATCAGGTTAATGAGCATTAAATTAATATAAGAGGAACCTATGACCACTACGCGCTTCGCTCCAAGCCCTACAGGATTCATTCACGTTGGAAATTTGCGCACTGCGCTATTCAATTATATGATTGCACGAAAAAATGGTGGTGAATTTATTTTGCGATTGGATGATACAGATTCAAATCGTTCAACTACTGAATATGCTGATGCAATCAAAGAGGACTTAACTTGGCTAGGCTTAGATTGGGATCGAGTTGAAAAACAATCACACCGATTGGAACGCTATAAACAAGCTGCACAGGAACTTCGTGATATAGGCCGCTTCTATGAATGCTTTGAAACACCTGTTGAGCTTGATTTAAAGCGTAAAAAGCAATTAAATATGGGTAAGCCCCCAGTATATGATCGCTCAGCATTAGCACTTACAGATGAGCAAAAGATTAAATTAAAATCAGAACGCGAAAGTCACTGGAGGTTCCAATTAGACCAGGAACGGATCGTATGGGTAGATGGAATTCTTGGTGATCTATCTATTGATGCAGGATCTGTCTCTGATCCTGTTTTAATACGTGGTGATGGACAATTTTTATATACTATGGCATCTGTTTGCGATGACATCGATTTTGGAATAACAAACGTAGTGCGTGGATCTGACCATGTAACAAATACAGCGACACAAATTCAAATAATCGAAGCTATGGGTGCCAGCGTTCCAAACTTTGCGCATCACTCTTTGTTAACTGGCCCACAAGGTGAACCTTTATCAAAACGACTGGGTACATTATCTCTACGTGACCTTCGTGCGAATGGATTGGAGCCAATGGCAATTTTGTCACATATGGCACGGTTGGGCTCATCTGAGCCAATCGAACTATTTAATTCTTTAGATGAGTTGATCGAAAACTTTGATATTACTATATTTGGTGCACAGCCAACAAAATTTGATGTAACTGATTTGTTTCCCCTTACTAAAAAGTATGTTGCTGGCTTGGATTTATCCACAATGTCTGATGCCTTAATTGATTTGGGTATTCCATCTGAAATTGCACCATCATTTTGGGAAATGGCGCGTGAAAATGTTAATACTAGGGCTGATATTGCTCAATGGTGGGAAATTTGCCGTGATGGTGTTACGCCATTAATTGATGTGGAAGATATCGAGTTTATTGAAATTTCTAAAAGTTTATTGCCCTCTCATCCATGGGATGAAACAACTTGGAAAGTTTGGACGGCACTGGTTAAAGATACCACTGGGCGCAAAGGCAAAGGCTTGTTTATGCCACTTCGAAAAGCTTTGACAGCAATGGAACATGGTCCAGATATGGCAAAGCTGTTACCTTTACTCCAAAAAATTAAAATTTAAAAAAGATATTTTATTATAGTTATATTCACAATAATTCAATTCAGTTATTTGATATGGTCAGTATAAAAAACTAACTTATTGTCTGTTTAAATTATAACTTAAGATGTAAATGAAGCTTAAATATTTTATAGAACCTCAAAAAGAATACTACCCTCTCAAAGGAGGGTAGTATATTAATTGTTACCCACGGCCTTTCCAAGGAATAAGGCGGTTCTCTGCTTTTCGCATAAGAACTTCGATAGCAAACCCTATTATACCAATTATAATAATACCAATTATAACAATATCAGTTAATTGAAACTTAGAAGCGGCTATAATCATTTTACCGGCACCCTTTTCTGCTGCAACCAGTTCTGCTGCAACTACTGTCCCCCAACAAACACCCATTGCAACTCGCGCCCCAGTAAATATTTCGGGTAAAGAGTTAGGTAAAATTACTTTCATCAATAATTGTCTTTTGCTAGCACCTAATGAATATGCTGCATGAACTTTGGAAATATTTACACCAGACACACCCGCGCGTGCCGCAATTGTCATTATCCAAAGAGCCGCTAAGAAGAGTAAACTAATTTTACCCTGTTCACCGATACCAAACCAAATGATGATCAAGGGAATTAGGGCTAGTGGTGGCACTGGGCGCATAAATTCAACTATTGGATCGAACCATCCACGAAACCAGTTCGATAGCCCCATTGCAAAGCCTAATGGGATGCCAAATAAACAACCAAGCGTGAAACCCAATACTACGCGTATTAGAGACCAAAATACATTTTCCCAAAGGCCAACGTTTGTGTAGCCTTCTTTGTTTAGCCTCAGAAAACTTTTCCAGACGTCTTCAGGTGCTGGCAAGTACAATGCTTCCATTGTCATGCCGTCATATGGACGTATTTGCATACTACCTTTAGCGGTTAACAAAACCTCACCATTACCAAAGTTTACAATTTGATTAGGCTCAATAGCTATGCCATTTATTTCTATAATTTTGAAGCCATCAGTCTCCTTTGCGCCAATTTTTTTTGCAGATAACAAAGCTGTACGACGTTCACGAACTTTAATGGCACTATCACGAGCAAATCCTGTTGCGATATTGTTAGCTTTTTCTAAAACGGGTTTGTCGTCAAAGGTATGCACCAATAAGTTGACTGTGCCTTTATCAGTTTCACCATAACTATTAATGGCAGTGTATTCGAAACTTGTTTTTCCTAGAAACGGGGCTGGCAATTGTATAGGACCCAAAAGGCTAGAGCCTGTTGCTAGGCCCCAAAAGAAGAAGATCGCAACTACAGAAGCTACTGACGCAAATCTGTTTGCCTCAACTGCACTTTCATCTCCAAAGGTTACGGTCTTAAGGCTTGTATAACCATTAGCTTTGTTTCTTCCATCAATAAATAATTTATGAATTGCCCAGCTGAATGCACTAAATACCATATAGATTGTAAAAATAACAAAAATGCCAAGTACCATCCAAAGTGTAGTGCTTAGTAGACTTGCAACTTCACCACCGTCAGGGGCGTTGAACCAAAAAAATTCACTTAATGAGGCAGGTCTTGGTGTGATTGAAAATATCATTTTAGCTCTCTGCCCGTCCCATAATTTCTTCTTCCATATTCCAAATCATATTAAGAATTTCGTCCCGAGTTGTACCAAATTTCTTGTGGCGCTTAACTTCGCGAAGGTCGGCACCGACACCTAATTCGGCAAACGGTAATTTATATTCTTTATGAATACGACCAGGGCGAGGGGCCATAACAATTAATCGCTCGCCTAATAATAAAGCCTCTTCAACAGAGTGCGTAATCAAGATAATTGTCTTGCCAGTCTTCTTCCAAATGTCCAAAACTAATGATTGCATTTTTTCGCGGGTTAATGCGTCAAGTGCACCTAAGGGTTCGTCCATCAAAATTACGTCGGGATCATTCGCCAGACATCGAGCTAAAGCCACACGTTGTTGCATGCCTCCAGACATCTCATAAATCATTTTATCAGCAAAGTCTTGAAGACCTACAATGTCCAATAGTTCTGCAACTTTTGCATCTATTTCAACTTGAGGCGTACCCTTCATTTTAGGCCCAAAACCAATATTTTTTGAGACATTCATCCACTCAAATAGAGCGCCTTGTTGAAACACCATACCGCGCTCTGAACTTGGTTTTTTTACAATTTCGCCATTTAGTTCAATAATACCATCTGTAGGGGCTAAAAAACCAGCAAGTATATTTAATAAAGTAGTTTTACCACAACCTGAAGGGCCTAGTACAGAAACCAGTTCGCCCTTTTGGACGCTTAGATTGATGTTCTTCAAAGCCTCTACAGAACCACCATTTGGGAGTTCGAAAGTCATTGAAACATCATTTATATTCAAACCTGACATGAATGTGTCCATAAATTTAATTAAACAAAAAGGGGCGTGACAAGCTACTCGTCACGCCCAAACTATTTGTAACTTACTTAGCTGCTGCAGCTAGGTATGATGTGTTAACCAAAGCGTTATAATCGTCTAATGCTTTGATCTTTCCTGCAGCTTCAAGAGCTAATGCTTGGCGCTTAAGATCACCAGCTAACCACTTGCCCATCCACTTATCAGACAACTGTGTTTCTGCAGACATGAAAGCCATAACTGATAAAATAGCTATTGTGCCTTCCATATCCATTCCAGCTTCAATGGAAATTGCTTCATACATTGGCTCTGGGTTCTTTGCATACATATCATTCATGTCTGATGTTACTTTTAAGAATTTAGTAACAACATCAGCATTTGCTTCTGCAAAAGAGCTTGGTGTAGATGTTATGTCATAAATAACACCAGAAACCGCTTCTTTTTCTGGACCAGAAAGTAGTACGTTTCCGTGCTCTTTCATACGACGTAGAGGCCCACCCCATCCACAAACCATGTCGAATTCGCCTGATCCAAATGCAGCAGCTGAATCAACAGGTGACATATCAACAATTTTAAAATCTCCTTCAGTCAAGCCAAAGTGTGCGATTTGAGCTAAGAAATCAGAATGTGCAGCAGTACCAATTGGTAAGGCAACCTGTTTACCCTTTAGTTCTGATGCGTTGTCTGCATCTATTTCTAGTGATGAGCGAACAACACAGTTATTATTGTCTGAATATGTTTCAGCTATATCGATCACTTGCAAATCCTGACCAGCAGCAGTTGCAACTAGGAAAGGTGTCACACCTTGTGAGTAAGAAATGTGAACATCACCGGAAGCCATAGCTGCTGACATTGCTGTACCCGCATCGAAAGAAACCCATTTGACTGGCATGCCTAGTGCTTCATCATATAATTTATTGTGTTGTGCATACTGGTTAGCAGTTGGCCATTCCATAAAGTATCCAACAACTAGTTCGTCCAGTGCCATTGCCGCTGAACCAGTTGTTGCAGTAAGTGCAACAGCCATAGCTGTAAGTGTTTTTGTAATTTTCATCTTGCGATCTCCCTTTAGTTGCAAGTCTATCGCTTGTTGCGACTTTTTAAGCTTCATTATCTTATAACAACGAATCCATAGGTTAGACTGCACCGATAACCCAATAATAGCCAAGTTAAATATTTCTTGGATAATATTGGGCTTGCATGGACGACGAAAACGCCCAGAAAGGCGACAAAAAGAGCACATTGATTAATTTTTTAGCACAAACCAAAGCTAACAATAGCAAAGCTAGGTGTTATGCCCAAAGCATTTCTGGAGAAATGGCGTCTATTGCTTGTCCACCTGCCTGAATTGTTTGAGTATATTGTTGAATTTTTGGCAGAGATTGGGTTGTGTAAACTCTAGCGTAGGCTAACTTTGCATCCAAAAAGCATTGCCCCCAAGTTCCTAGGCCTTTTTGGCCAAGAGCAGCATGTGCAGAGGACAAAGTCATCCAAGCTCCACACAGCGTTCCCAACATCATTAAAAATGGCACAGATATGGCGCCTACTTCACGTGCGGACATTTTTTTATTTAAAATTGCGTCGATAGCGATATCTGCTGAATGTGTAGCTAAAATTAAAGAGCTCGTAATCGAGCTTAATGGATCGCACGAAATATTAATTTTATTTGCTGTATCCCTAATTTCGGCCACCAAACCTTTTACAGCTAAACCTTCATCACGTAATGTTTTCCGATAAATTAAATCATTAGCCTGAATTGCAGTTGTACCCTCATAAATAGGTAAGATGCGTGCATCACGATAATGTTGAGCGGCACCTGTTTCTTCAATAAATCCCATTCCTCCATGAATTTGTATACCGTCAGAAGCAATCTCTACTGATCTTTCTGTCAACCAACCTTTTAGAATTGGAATCATTAATTCAGACCGAGACTTCCAAACTGAAGTGTTATTAGTCTCGTTTTTAGCTAAGTCGGTAGCTGCTGCTGTATAAATCATAATTCCACGCATTGCTTCAATCTCTGCACGCATGGAGGCCAGAAGGCGCATTACATCTGGATGATGATGAATTGTATCACCTAATTTACGATTGATGGGTACTCCTTGAATTCGTTCCGCTGCATATGCCTTTGCTTGATGAAAAGCACGATTGGAAATGGACAAACCTTGAACCCCAACTCCAAAACGAGCATCATTCATCATTGCGAACATGATTGTCAGGCCTTGATTTTTAGCACCAACAAGGTAACCAATAGCTCCATCATTTTCACCAAACTGCAAAACTGCTGTTGGAGATCCATTTATACCTAGTTTATGTTCGATAGATATGCATTTGACATCATTGGGTTTTCCCAAACTTCCATTAGTATTTATCATAATTTTAGGTACAATAAATAAGGAAATACCCTTTATACCTTCAGGTGCGCCATCGACGCGTGCTAAAACCAAATGTATAATATTTTCTGCCATATCGTGCTCACCATAAGTGATGTAAACTTTCTGACCTTTAATGCGATAATGATCACCTTCTGGTGTTGCGGAGGATTTTAATGCGCCAAGATCTGTACCAGCATGGGGTTCAGTTAAATTCATGGTCCCAGTCCATGATCCATCAACCAATTTAGGTAAATAAGTTTGTTTTTGTTCTGAGTTGCCAAACGCTTCTAAGGCATGAATCTGGCCTTGGCTTAGCAAATGACACAATGAAAAAGACATATTTGCAGAATGCCACATTTCTGTCGTGGCTGCAGATATTACTTTAGATAAGTTCTGCCCACCAAAATCCTCTGAAGCCTCGATAGAGCACCAACCTGCTTGACGCATTTCTTTATAGGCTTCTTTAAATCCATGGGGTGTTCGAACTGTGTTGTCAGAATTCCAAGTACAACCCTGCTGGTCTCCCGTTTGATTTAGTGGAGCCAAAACGTCACGAGCAAATTTTGCAGCTTCTGACAAAACTGCATCAACTGTATCATTTGAAATGTCATAAATATTAGCAACAAGCCTGTGCATTTCAGGATTTAATCCGTGTTGAATTGCAAACCTTAGGTCGTTTTCTGATGCGTCAAACATAAATGATTCCTCTTACTTTTATCTTTTAATAGCAACAGAAAATCCTGAACACATTAAAAACGTTGGGTCACTCTGGTTGAATTTCTAAGTGTGCTATGAGTATAAATAGCTGAATAGTCATTCTGAATAACTAAAAACACTATAATTATAATTATATTTATTATTGTGTTTAAAATTTGCTTTGTTATTCAAAAAGATAAAGTTGGACGTCCTTTTGTATTCCGCCATCTGTTGTGATGTTGTAATGTAGTAATATGAGAAATAGAAATCGATTCATTCACCTACGGCTACATTCAGCATATTCGCTTCTTGAAGGTGCTATGCATGTTAAAAAGCTACCCACTGTGGTGTCAAAAGCTGGAATGCCTGCAGTTGCGTTAACAGATACCAATAATATGTTTGGAGCTTTAGAGTTTTCAGAAATTACCTTTAGTGAGGGCGTCCAGCCTATTATTGGCTGTCAGGTAGACTTAGCATATGCAAAGGCTGATAACCCTCGAGATAATAATCCAAAGCCTTTGCCAATAGTTTTGCTTGCACAATCTGAAGCTGGATATTTGAACTTAATGAAGCTCAATTCTTGCCTTTTCTTAGAGTCAGGAGACGAGCCACTGCATGTAACTACTTCTCAATTGCAAAAACATAATAAAGGTTTGATTTGTTTAACTGGAGGTGCACTTGGCCCAATTGGAAAATTGTTACAAGATGGTCACATTGATAAAGCTCAAATATTGATGAAACACGTATCAGAAATATTTAATGATCGAACTTATATAGAACTTCAGCGTCACGGTAGTGATGGAGAAAAATATACAATTGAAGAGGCTAAAACTGAAAAATACTTTGTAGAAATGGCATACACTATGAATTTGCCATTGGTTGCCACAAATGACGTTTTTTTTCCAAAGCGAGAAATGTATGCAGCGCATGATGCATTACTTTGTATTTCCGAAGGAACTTATGTTGACCAGCAAGAGGATCGGCGTCGCTTAACTCCAGAGCATTATTTTAAGTCAACGGCTGAAATGATTGACCTATTTAGTGATCTACCAGAGGCTATCGATAATACAATTGAAATTGCAAAACGCTGTTCTTTTAAAGTTTACAAACGTGAACCAATATTACCAAAGTTTGCAAAAGACGAAGTCCAAGAATTACGCCGCCAAGCAAATGAAGGTTTGCAATTAAGGCTAGCTGTTATTCCGCATGCATCAACTATAGTAAATTACCAAGAGCGATTAGATTTTGAGTTGAAAATTATTGAAGGGATGGGTTTCCCCGGCTATTTTTTAATTGTTGCTGATTTTATACGTTGGTCTAAAGAAAACAATATTCCCGTTGGGCCTGGCCGCGGGTCTGGTGCTGGATCACTTGTAGCTTACGCGTTAACGATTACAGATTTAGATCCACTTCGATATTCCTTATTATTTGAACGGTTCTTAAATCCAGAACGCGTGTCAATGCCTGACTTTGATATCGATTTTTGTATGGATCGACGTGAAGAAGTTATACGTTATGTTCAAGAAAAATATGGCCGAGACCGGGTAGGGCAAATTATTACCTTTGGTGGTTTGTTGTCAAAAGCAGCTATCCGAGATGTAGGACGGGTACTGCAAATGCCTTATGGCCAAGTAGACCGATTGTCTAAATTAATCCCAGTTGAGGGAGTAAAACCTGTAAGCATAGAAAAGGCATTGGCCGAAGAACCTCAATTGCGTGAAATGGCAAAATCTGAAGAAGTCGTAGATCGAATGCTTAAGTATGCTCAGCAAGTTGAAGGACTTTTACGCAATGCATCTACACATGCTGCAGGTGTAGTGATTGCTGATAGATCACTAGACGAACTAGTCCCATTATATCAAGATCCGCGTTCTGATATGCCTGCCACACAGTTCAATATGAAATGGGTTGAGCAGGCAGGCTTAGTTAAGTTCGATTTCTTGGGGCTTAAAACTTTGACTGTTGTCCAGGGCGCAGTAGATTTGATAAAAAAACGTGATATTAATATTGATATTGCAGCAATTGATTTACAAGATCAGAAAACATTTGATTTATATGCTAGTGCTAAAACTGTTGCCGTATTCCAAGTGGAATCTAGTGGAATGATGGATGCGCTTAGGCGAATGAAGCCTAACTGTATAGAAGATATTGTTGCACTTGTTGCATTATATCGCCCCGGTCCAATGGAAAATATTCCGCAATACTGTGACGTAAAAAATGGACGATCTGATCGTGAATTGATGCATCCATCAATTGACCATCTGCTTGAAGAAACTCAGGGTATCATTGTTTATCAAGAGCAAGTCATGCAGATAGCTCAAGAAATGGCAGGTTACTCGCTTGGTGGAGCTGATTTACTACGGCGAGCTATGGGTAAAAAGATTCAGGCTGAAATGGATAAAGAGCGGCCAAAGTTTCTTGATGGTGCATCAAAGAATGGTGTTGATGCTAGAAAAGCAAAAGAGGTTTGGGACTTACTTGATAAATTCGCAAACTATGGTTTCAATAAATCTCATGCTGCAGCATATGCAGTTGTATCTTATCAAACTGCATGGCTTAAAGCTAACTATCCTGTTGAGTTTATGGCGTCAGTTATGAACTGTGATCTACACCTTACAGACAAATTACATGTTTATTTTGATGAAGTTAAACGCTTGGGAATTGAAATTTTTCCGCCTTGTATTAACCGATCTGAAGCAATTTTTAGTGTTGATAATAGTAAAATAGCATATGCGCTGGGTGGATTGAAAAATGTTGGCTCTGAAGCTATGCGCTTAATAACAGATGCTCGAGTAAATGGGGGCCTATTTAAAGATTTAATTGATGTTGCACGCCGTGTTGATTTAAAGCGTGTGGGGAAACGACCCATGGAAATGCTTGTGCGTGCGGGTGCGTTTGATCAACTTGATAATAATCGTAAAAAGGTTTTTGATAGCTTGGATGCATTGGTTGGCTATTCAGCAGCAACACATGAAGAAATGAATTCTAATCAGGGCGGCCTTTTTGGTGATGCTGGAGAGAATTTACCAGCTCCACGTTTGCCAATGCCCAATGATTGGCTTCCAATCGAACGTTTATCAGAAGAGCACAAAGCTATTGGATTTTACCTATCGGGTCATCCATTAGATGATTATATGGGTGCTTTAAAACGTAAGAATGTTTTAACGTTGAAAGAACTTGAACAAAAAGCTCAAGGTGGCAGGGTAGTAGCAAAAATTGCAGGATCTGTTGCTGGAAAGCAGGTGCGTAAATCAGCCCGTGGTAATCGTTTTGCATTTGCTCAATTGACGGATCCTACTGGAGCTTATGAAGTTACAATTTTTTCTGACACCTTAGAAAAATTCGGTACTTATTTAGAAGTCGGGCAAAATGTAGTTTTAACCGTTGAAGCAAATGTAGAGGGTGATCAACTTAAATTATTGGCACGTGGGGTTCAGCCTGCAGATGTATCTGTTCAAGATGCAGCAGCTATGGGGTTAAAGATTTTTATATCAGATGAGAATGCAATTGCATCGATTGCAACGCGTTTAAATGATATTTCATCAGATTCATCTAAGCGTGGAAAGGGACCAGTGCATTTAGTATTATCACATCCTGAATTGCCAGGAGAGGTTGAGATAGCGCTTGAAGGGGAGTATCCATTAAACCCACAAATTAAGGGAGCCATTAAACATATTAGTGGAGTAATGGAAGTTTTAGAATTTTAATTATTAAGTATATTTTATTTATAATAATTATATCAAAAATTTGAAAGTAATAAAGAAACTTAAATCACCAGTGTGGAGGCGGAGCATCATTCATATTTGCTCCAGTCATAGAATTAGCTTCATCTTGTGCAGCGCGTTCCATTAACATTTGTATACGGCGCTCTGCAACTTCGATGCGCCCAGCTTGTTCTGCTACTACGTCTGACAGCTCTTCAGCCAGACGAAGAGCTTCTGTTAATTTTATTTCTAAATCAATAATGTGTTCGTTATTTTCCATATATTTCTGATACGCCTCTGTGACAATGTTGGCAAGGCTCGCTTGCCCCACATTCTTCAATCCGTTATGGGTGTGATAACACAAGGATTGTTGACACATGGCCAAAGATAAAAAGAAAAAACCAATGCGCCCAAAAGCTTTACCGCCTAAAGGGTTTCGAGATTACTTCGGAACGGATGTTGTCGAGAGAAATTCGATGTTATCGCAAATTACAGAAGTTTATCATCGGTATGGTTTTGACCCCCTAGAAAGCCCAGCAGTAGAAACTGTTGAGGCATTAGGAAAGTTTTTACCAGATGTCGATCGACCAAATGCAGGTGTATTTTCTTGGCAAGATGAAGATGATGCGTGGATGGCTTTGCGCTATGATTTAACCGCACCTTTGGCAAGGGTATACTCACAATTTCGAAATGATTTACCAAGTCCTTATCGTCGCTATGCTATGGGGCCAGTATGGCGTAATGAGAAGCCAGGTCCTGGACGTTACCGTCAATTTTATCAATGCGATGCAGATACAGTCGGAGCACCAAGTGTTGCGGCAGATGCTGAAATATGTTCGATGTTATCTGATACACTTGAAGCTGTAGGCATCCCACGAGGGGATTATCTTGTTCGCGTAAATAACCGAAAAGTTTTAAATGGTGTATTAGAAACTATGGGAGTTAAAGACGAGGCGCAGCAGGCAGATGTTTTGCGTACTATTGATAAATTTGACAAAGTTGGAGAAGACGGGGTGCGCCAACTTCTAGGACGGGGCCGATTAGATGCTTCGGGTGCATATATTGATGGCGTAGGTTTAACCGAGATGCAATCCGCGCCAGTCATTGCATTTTTAACATCCAAAGGTTTGGATGCCTCTGCAACTCTTTCAAACCTTTGTGCAGCTGTTGGTGGATCTGATGTTGGATTGCAGGGTATTGCTGAATTGGAAACTATTGGTGAACTTATGGCTGCAAGCGGATATGGTTCTGATCGCGTAGAAATTGATCCATCTATTGTTCGTGGCTTGGGCTATTATACTGGTCCAGTATATGAAGCTGAGCTAACTTTTGAGATATTAGATAACAAAGGGCGTAAGCGCCAATTTGGATCTGTGTCTGGTGGTGGTCGATATGACGATTTAATAAAACGGTTCACTGGCCAAGATGTACCCGCAACCGGTGTTTCCATTGGAGTAGATCGCCTCTTAGCAGCGTTACGAGAGAAAGGCCGCATGACTACTGTTGCCAAAGGGCCAGTTGTTGTAACTGTAATGGATCGTGATCGCCTAGTAGATTATCAACAAATGGTATCTGAATTACGCAATGCGGGTATTCGGGCTGAAATGTATATGGGCAATCCAAAAAACTTTGGTAATCAACTAAAATACGCTGATAAACGTGAGAGCCCTGTTGCTGTGATAGAGGGTGGGGATGAAAAAGCTAATGGCATTGTACAAATTAAAGATTTAGCACTTGGTGCACGTCTCTCTGCAGAAATTGAAACTGATGAGGAATGGAAAGCACAACCTGCACAAATAAAAATAAACCGAGCTGACTTGGTTGATGAGGTTAAGAAAATGATAGCCCGAGCTGAGGATGTAAAATAATGCAAAATGAACGCCGTGCAGCTGTAAGTTCTGAAGCTAAACGTTTGGAGCAGGCTTTTATCGCCTCAGGTGCATTGTTGATTGAAGCAGATAGCCTTCTATCAGCTGAAACCCTATTAGATTTGTACGGAGAAGACATTCGTGCCCGTGCTTATGTCACGCATGATCCAGTAATGGGTGAACGTATGATGCGACCAGATTTTACAGTGCCAATAGTAGAGCGCCACATGTCTGAGGGCGCAGAACCTGCTCGCTATACTTACAATGGGCCTGTATGGCGTATGCAAGATGCTGGTTCAAAACGTGCAACTGAATTTCTTCAAGTAGGGTTTGAAGTTTTTGATCGTTCAAATCCTGCGGATAGTGACGCAGAGGTATTTGCACTTTTTAATGATATTCTTCCAAATACTTTGCAAATAGCAACTGGAGATATAGGCCTTCTACAATCTGCTGTTGCAGGACTTAAAACAAGTGAACGCAGGCGAACTGCATTAATGCGGCATCTTTGGCGACCTGTCCGATTTCAAAGCTTAATGAAAATTTTTTCTGATCCTAAGCAAGGTGCTTCGCGCGCTGACTTTATTGATAAAGCAGTAAAACAAAATATAGATGATATGATTAAAAATTCTGGAAAATTTATTGGTTTGCGTACTGAAGTTGAAATTAACTCTCGAATAGTTGGCTTGATTTCAGATGCAAAGACCTCCCCTATTTCTGCTGAGGAGGCTAGTGTTATTGATGCAATATTAGCCCTAAAAACGACTGCTGCAAAGGCACTAAAAAAACTCAAGGGATTACAAAAAGTTTTACCAAATATGGGGCATGCTGTTTCAGTTTTTGAGCTTCGATTAGAAGCGTTGGTTAAGCGTAATGTTGATGTCGAAAAATTACCTTTTGAGGGTAGCTATGGTTTAACTAGTATGGAATATTATGATGGCTTTGTTTTCAGTTTTTCTAACCATGAAATGGTTGTAGCAAGTGGAGGTCGTTATGATGCATTAACAACAGTTTTGGGCTCGGGACGTGCAATCCCAGCAGTTGGAGGTATCATAAGGCCAGATGCTTTGGTTGATGGAGTAACATGATGTTAAAACTTGGCGTACCTTCCAAAGGCCGATTGCAAAATGATACATTTAAATGGTTCCAGTCTCGTGGTATAACATTAAAGCGGACGGGTTCAGATCGTGAGTACACTGGGAGCATAGACGGTGTCAGGGGTATTGAATTAGTGCTCTTATCAGCGGGTGAAATACCACAAGAGTTGGCTAAGGGTAGAATTCATTTAGGTGTAACAGGTACAGATCTAATTTATGAAAAGTTACTATTACATGAAACCCAAATAATAACTGTAGAAAAAATGGGCTTTGGGTTTGCTGATTTAGTTATTGCCGTACCAAACGTTTGGATTGATGTTAATACTTTACATGATTTGGACGCAGTCGCAGCACAGTTCCGCCAAACACATGGTTTCCGTCTTAGAATAGCGACTAAGTATCATAATTTTGTCCGCAAAGAATTGCGTGAGTATGGTGTGGCAGACTATCAATTAGTTGACAGTCAAGGTGCAACAGAGGGTACCGTTGCTAACCTCACTGCTGAGGCAATTGCAGACATTACATCAAGTGGAGCAACGTTAGATGCAAACCATCTAAAGGTTTTAAGTGATGGAGTACTATTAAGGTCTCAAGCAAGTGTATTTGCTTCAAAAACGGCTAACTGGATAAATTTGGATAATACAATAAGTGAGTTGTGCGCTAAAATGGACTGGAAGGAGTTGGTGCTTTGAATCAGATTATTATCTTTCGGACTATTGCAGATATGCGCAAACAAGTGGGAATATGGAAATCTAAAAATTTAAGTGTTGGATTGGTTCCAACCATGGGTGGATTACATGAGGGTCACATAGCTTTAGTTGAATTTGCTAAAAAAAAATGTGACCGAGTAATTACAACTATATTTGTTAACCCAACCCAGTTCGGAGCTGATGAAGATTTAGCTATTTACCCTCGAAGTGAAGAATCTGATTGCCAAGTAATAGCAGGCGCTGGTGGGGCTGCAGTTTTTATACCAAGTATTCTAGAAATGTACCCTGAGGGATTTTTAACTACAGTTTGTGTTTCAGGATTAACCGATAAGCTTTGTGGTGCGTCTAGACCAGGTCATTTTGACGGGGTAACACAAGTAGTGACCAAGCTTTTAAATCAAGCTAATGCAGATGTTGCATTTTTTGGAGAAAAAGACTGGCAACAACTAACTATCATTCGCCGACTCGCAGTTGACTTGAATATACCTACATCTATTAAAGGTGTTCCAACTGTTCGTGACGTATTTGGCTTAGCGTTATCTTCTCGTAATGGATATTTAGACTTTAAGCAGATTGAAAAAGCGCGCTTGTTAAGCTCTGTGTTAAGTAAAGCCGCTTATGATATTGCATCAGGAAGTGATGCATCTTTTGAATGCGCTAAAGTAGTAAAGACTTTGTTGGGTTACGGTTTTGATCGAATTGATTATATTGAATGCCGTAATGCACATTCCCTAGAACTAATTGAACGAGCTGACATAGCCGAATGTCGAATATTTGCAGCAGTTTATTTAGGAAATATTAGATTAATTGATAATTATTCTATTCTATGAAATTTTTAATATTAAAAATACGCTGTAAAAGATTTAAAATACACCTAGTTTAGCTAAGTATTGTTGCATTTCTTCGGGCATTTCATCGTCAGATTCTCGTTTTTCCGAAAGGTCGGATGGAGTATCTTCTGATTTCAGATAGCGCCATCCTTGAAAAGGTCGGCGGAGAGCTTTTGTTGTATTTACTAACTCTGGGTCAAGTTTAAAACCACAGCGCCGAATACCATCTTGACCAATGATTTCATCGAAACCAATTAATTTTTGGCGTACTTGAACAGCACCCTTTATGACCCAGTAAATTGAACCACCATCTAGCAATTCTGCTTCGCGCTTAGGCCACATTCGGGTTACATGTAGTGAATAGTTTATATTGAGTTGAGCCCGTCTTTCAGACTGCCATTGTGTAAGCATAGAAATATTTTCCGAACCTACGCTTAACTTTATTATGTTTAATTTTTTGCTCATATTATACACTTAGCACCGTAAATTTTTTTGTAAAAGAATTACATTATTTTTATGAATAATATTTTTGTTTTGAATGAATTATATTTATAAAATATAATAAGAAAATCTATATTTTCTATTTTAGAGTGTTAACTCTTCTTGTAAAAATTGGATATAAAATTAACATAGATATATATTATTGAGGTTGAAAATTAGAATGCGCTTAATCGATCTGAATGCTGATTTAGGTGAGGGGTTTGGACCTTGGGCTATGGGTGCTGATACAGAGATGTTAGATGTAGTAAATAGTGCTAATATTGCTTGTGGTGGGCACGCTGGTGATGCTGCTGTAATGTTTGAAGTAATTACTATGGCTAAACAACGTGGTGTGGCTATTGGTGCACATCCAGGATTTGAAGACAAACAAGGTTTTGGTCGCCGTCGCATTCCATTGACTATGCTAGAAGTTGAACAATTAATTGCTTCACAAGTTGGGGCTATCAAAGGAATTGCAGCCTTAGCAAATGCAGAAGTGGCCTATGTAAAGCCACATGGAGCATTAAATAATTGGGCTACAGATAACAAAAATGTAGCTGAAGCTATTGTTCGCTCAATTAAGTGTTCTTCTCCTGAACTTGCTATACTTGCAGTGTCTGGAACCAAATTGGAAACGGCAGCATTAGCTAGTGGGTTGAAAACCTATAGTGAAATTTTTGCAGATCGTGGTTATAATAAAGATGGTACCTTAGTGTCTCGTGGAGAGCAGGGTGCAATGATTACTGACATAGAATATGCTATGTCGCGTTTATTTCACTTCTTCGAAACGGGTGATATGCCTACAGTCTGTGGAGATGTTGTACGTCTTAATGCACAATCTATTTGTATACATGGGGACAGCCCTTACGCGGTAAAAATGGCGGTTCATATTCGAAATAGTTTAAAAGCGAATGGTTTTACGCTAAAGCCGTTTAGTCGAAAATGAAATGAACACATACCCACAAATAAAGCCTATTGCAGATATTGGTTTATTAATTGAATTTGGTCAAACTATTGATGTTTCTATTCATGCCCAAATACTTGCAATGGATCAAGCAATGCAAGATGCTCCTATCCTTGGTGTGATAGAAATGATTCCATCATATGTGTCTCTTTATGTTGGGTATGATCCGTTGATAATTATTTATGAGGATTTAGTGCTTAATTTAAAAACATTAATTTTGGAAACACAAAAAAACCAAATAAAAATTCAGAGAGAAGAAAAACATTGGTGTATACCTGTATGCTATGAAACTAAATTTTCACCAGATTTAGAAGAATTAGCTGATAAATTAGACTTATCAACTGATGCTATAATCACGTCGCATTCTTCTGCTATTTATACAGTTTATATGTACGGTTTTGCGCCAGGTTACGCTTACTTAGGAGGTGTACCATCTAAAATACAAATACCACGTAAATCAATTCCTATAATGGGGGTTAGGCCACAATCTGTGATGATAGCAGCGCAGCAATCACTAATTACTACTGTTACGATGCCATCTGGATGGTGGGTGATTGGGAGATCTGGAATTAACCCATTAAATAAAAGTTTGGAACAGCCATTTATGTTTGGCGTAGGTGATACTATAAAATTTGAACCAATCAAAGAATGTGATTTTGTAAGGTTTGAGCAAGGATGATTGATGGCAAACTTTAAAATAGATCATGCAGGTCCTCTAATTACAATTCAAGATAAAGGTCGCACTGGTTTTATGAGATTTGGTGTAACACCGTCTGGTCCGATGGATCGTGTAGCTTATTTAGCAGCTCATCATATGATGGGTACTGATCTAGGCGCAGCGATTGAGATTTCAATGGGTGGTTTAGCTATCAGCTGCCTAGAAGGTCAAGTTTCTGCTTGTATAACAGGAGGCGATTTCAAGATAACTCTAGATGGAGAAAATTTACCTAGCTGGTCAATTTTTACTTTAAGGCAGGGTTCAAGGCTTCAAGTTCAAGCTGGAAAGTGGGGAAGTTGGTGTTACTTGGTTTTTGCTGGAAAAATGAACGTACCCACTTGGCTTGGTAGTGCGTCCACACATATTGGGTCTGATTTATGTGGAGCGCCGCTGTCTGCAGAAAATAGTATAAGTGTGGAAGATTGCTACCTACCAGACTTGATAACAGGACAGGTTTTCGACCCTAAATTTTTTAAGCCACAATCTGAAATTCGAATTGTTTTGGGACCACAAGATCATTTTTTTACAAGTCAATCTGTTCAAGATTTACAAAATGAAAAATTCACTCTGACTAAAGATTTTAATCGTCAAGGTGTGCGTTTGAATGGCCCAAAACTTAAGATTACTCATGCATTAGATATGCCTTCTGAACCTGTAGGGAGGGGGGCATTACAAGTGCCTGGGCATGGGGATCCAATTTGCCTATTAGCAGATCACCAAACTACAGGTGGTTATCCAAAGATTGCTACAGTCATTTCGGCTGACCAAGATAAGTTATCTCAGATGCGTTCTAGTGATAAAATATTTTTTAAAGTTGTAACTGTAGAAACTGCGATTGAAGCAGCAAAAATTGCACATCAAGCAGAGCAAAGTTTTTATCATATAATTAAAGACAGTCAAAAATCTTTAGAAGAAAAATTGTGGAACAGCAATTTAGTTAGTGGGATTATAAGTGATATTAATTCATAGAATTACGCTTTTATTATGATTAAAAATAAATCACATAATGTTTAATAATAAAGTTAAAAAGCTGCTTTGGTGTTAAGTAATTTTAACCAACCAACCTATCGTCTCTTGACATTTGACCCCATATACAATGTATCAAATGCGAGACATAAATCCTAAAGGGTAACTATAATGCAAGCTTTTCGCACGCACACATGTGCTGACCTTAATGCCTCTCACGTTGGGCAAACTGTTCGTTTATCAGGATGGGTTCACCGTGTGCGTGATCATGGTGGTATATTATTTATCGATTTACGTGACCATTATGGTGTTACCCAAATATTAGCTGATCCAGACAGTCCTGCCTTTGCAGAACTTGAGAAAGTACGTTCTGAATGGTGCATTCGTATTGATGGTGAGGTAAAAGCCCGTGCTCCTGAATTGGTAAATAAAAAACTATCAACAGGTGAAGTTGAGATTTTTATTCGAGATATGGAAGTGCTTGGTGCTTCAGAAGAATTACCATTACAAATCTTTGATGAACCAGATTTTCCTGAGGAAACACGTTTAAAGTATAGATTTTTGGATTTGCGCCGTGAAACTTTACACAATAATATGATCTTAAGATCTAACGTTGTAAAATCTGTTCGTAATCGTATGTATGATCTAGGTTTTAACGAATTTCAAACTCCAATTATTACCGCTTCATCTCCAGAAGGTGCGCGTGACTTTTTAGTACCCTCACGGTTACACCCAGGTAAATTCTACGCGCTTCCCCAGGCTCCTCAACAGTTTAAACAAATGATTATGGTTGCAGGTTTTGATAAATATTTCCAAATAGCTCCGTGCTTCCGAGATGAAGATCCACGTGCAGATCGTTCCCCAACTGATTTTTATCAATTAGATTTAGAAATGTCGTTTGTTGAACAACAAGATATATTTGATACTATTGAACCAGTTTTAAAGGGTGTATTTGAAGAATTTGGAGGCGGTCGCCCAGTATCTAAGGAGTGGCCTCAAATTTCTTATAAGGATTCAGCATTATGGTATGGTACAGATAAGCCAGACTTGCGTAATCCAATTAAAATGCAAGTCGTCTCTGATCATTTTAGAAACTCAGGTTTTGCAATTTTTGCAAAATTATTAGAAAATGATGGTACTGAGGTTAGAGCAATTCCAGCCCCTACCGGAGGGTCACGTAAATTTTGCGATCGTATGAATAAATTTGCGCAACAAGAAGGGCTGCCAGGTATGGGATATATTTTCTGGCGTGACCAAGGTGAGGGAATGGAAGCAGCTGGACCTTTAGCAAAAAATATTGGGCCAGAACGTACTGAAGAAATTCGTAAACAATTAGATTTAAAAGTAGGGGATGCCGCATTTTTCTTAGCTGGAAAGCCACATGCATTTGAGGGTGTAGCGGGGAGAGCTCGCACCGTAATTGGTGAAGAATTAAAAATAACTAATAAAGATGCATTTGAATTTACTTGGATAGTTGATTTCCCAATGTATGAGCGTGATTCTGAAACTGGTAGGGTAGATTTTAGCCATAACCCATTTTCTATGCCTCAGGGTGGTATGAATGCACTAGATGCAGAAGACCCTGAAACAATATTAGGTTATCAATACGATTTGTCATGTAACGGATATGAGTTAATTTCTGGTGCTATTCGAAATCATAAACCTGAAATTATGTATAAAGCTTTTGAAATTGCAGGTTATCCAAATGAAGAGGTTAATAAACGTTTTGGCGGGATGGTTAACGCTTTTACTTATGGAGCTCCGCCACACGGAGGTTGTGCTGCTGGTATTGATCGTATTGTCATGCTTTTAGCTAATGAGGATAATATTCGCCAAGTCATTATGTTCCCAATGAACCAACGTGCTGAAGATTTAATGTTAGGCGGTCCATCCGAGGTATCGAATGAACAGTTGCGTGAATTGAATTTACGAATTTTACCCCAAGAAGATTAATGAATTTGTGAAAGAGGGTTAATTCAAATTAATTTAAATGAAACGGCCCTATTAAAAATAATTTTTAATAGGGCCGTTTTACAAATTCTTTGATTAATAGCTACTATCCTACACTAATTGGTGGAGAAATATATTAAGCTATAATCTTAGTCCTTACGAAAGAAAGGTTTATCTTTTTTATCAAAATCACGTTTTGGAGCACGGTCGTTACCGCCCTTAAATCCGCCACGATCACCACCACGATCTCCACCTTTAAATCCGCCACGATCGCCACCACGATCTCCACCTTTAAATCCGCCGCGATCGCCTCCACGATCTCCACCACGTGATGGGGCAGTGTCTGATGCTTCCCATTTTCGTAAGATGCTCATGTCAAACGTATCACGATGAACCTGACCTTCGTTACACCACACGCAACTAACTTTTGTGCTTTGGATGCTTTCAACAACAAAACGTGGAGAGCCTGAAACCAAAACTACTATGTCACCTTCAGAAAGAGCGGCCATTTTATATTCCTTTATAAGAGTTGTGGTCGCGATACGCCCCTTTAATATAAAAGAAAAGGGTTACTTTTCAATCAGGTTGTAAAAATCGAACATATCTAGAGTTATTATGCCTGATAGAATGACGTAAACGACCAGAATACACGATGGTATTGAGATTACAGTTGTAACTAGAATACGTTTTTTCATATCGAACTCGTCGGGTGAAGACGCATGTGTACCTTCTACAATCTTACCTGTATCACCTTGGGTTTTGATATTAATTTGCAAACTTAGAAATAAAACTAAGAACCAAATTATGGAAAATAAAACTAAAACAGCGGTTATTGACATAAATATCTCCTTTACCCTTAGATGGCTCAATTAAGCAGTTATGCCAACATTTTTTTTGGTTTATATAAATTTTATTTAACTATATTTTTTTCGATAGCATTTACTTCACAAAATAAGTGTTTAGTTGCTTGAAGCTAGTCAAAATTATGCGATATGTTAAAATAACTAATTTATAGGTCAATTATGTTTAAATCATGGATTATATTCAAAAAATCAGTTGCAGTAGTGTCTGATAATCTAGCTGTGGCATTTCGCATTTCTGGGGCCATATTTGTTGTGGCAGTATTTGCAAGTGCAGCTTTAAATGTATTTTTGACTGGAGATTTGACCGTAGGTCCACCTGAAATAAAAGCTATAAAAAATGGTTCTGGACAAGATCAATTAATGGGATTGAATTTTTCTTCTCAAAAAATCTTAGCTTTAATGGGAGGCAATTTTATCTTTTTCATAGCGATGTCGTGGATCGCAATCGCTTGGCATCGTTTTATTTTACTAGAAGAAACTAGCAATCAACTATTTCCTAATTGGAGTCCTTCACGGATTATTTTGTATTCCATAAAAACCCTTGTGATGGTTTTTACTATCGCTTTTATTATTATAATTCCATTTGCATTAATTATTACTATTTTAACTGGAGTGGGTTTAATTGCAATTTTACCTTTTATTAATATTTTGTTGTTTATTTCTTTTTATTACGTTTTTTTTCGAGCAGGATTGATTTTACCTGCGGTCGCTTTGGATAAAAAAATGTCCATTCGTCAGTCGTTTGAAGCAACAAAATATTTTTCAAATGAAATATGGGGCTTATCTACTATTGTTATAGCTATGGTTCTTTTTATTGGAATAGTTTCTGGTGCGCTAGCTCCCAATAACCTTATAGGCGTTTTAATAATTTCTATATTTCAATGGATAGTAGTTATGGTGTCAGCTAGTTTACTGACGACGCTCTATAGATATGCGATTGAGCGCCGTCCTATAAAATAATTAACAATATTTATTTTTTACTAGCAGGTATTTTTTTTGCTGTTGTTTTCTTTTTAGTAACTATTTTTTTGGTTCCAGCCTTTTTTGGTGAAGCTTTCTTTTTTGCAGCAGGCTTTTTCTTTTGTGCTTTACGTTTTACCGGTGACTTCGCTATTTTTTCGTTAATGAGAATAATGGCATGGTCTAGTGTTAAGTCTTCTGGCTCAATTTCAGAAGAAATAGTTGCATTGATTTTTTCCCATTTTACATACGGGCCATATTTGCCCTTCATAATGTTAACAGGGCCACCCATCTCAGGGTGTTCGCCTAATTCATGAATTGGTTTGGCTGCAATGCCTCGACCACCACGTGTGGCAATTTTTTCAGCTAGTAACTGAACTGCATGGTTCATGCCTACGGTAAACACTTCTTCAATTTCTTGCAGGTTAGCATTAGTTCCACCACGATCTGATGTACTTTCAGCATGTTTAAGATATGGACCATAACGGCCAATGTTAGCCCAAACCATAATTCCATCTTCTGGGTGTGGCCCTATTTGACGAGGAAGTGATAATAAACGTAATGCTTGTTCTAAATCCACTTCAGCTGGTGGCCAGTCTTTAGGAATGGATTGTCGTGGCGGTTTTTTATCATCAACGACTTCTCCTCGCTGAACATAGGGACCAAAGCGACCTTTAAACACAAAAATCTTATCACCTTCATCATCACCCAAGTGTTTACCTTCAGGAGGAATGCCACTTGCATCTTCAGCACCAGGCGGACCGAAAGCACGTGTGTATCGACACTCTGGATAATTTGAACACCCAATAAATGCTCCACCAGATCGAGCTGTTCGCATTGATAGCCTACCGTTACCGCATGCTCCACATACCCGAGGATCAGAACCGTCTTCAGTTGCAGGGAATAAATGTGGTGCTAAAACTTCATTAATTTTTTCTAGAACTTCTGTAATTCTTAAATCTGCAGTTTCTGCAATAGCAGCTGAAAAATCGCGCCAAAAGCGCCCTAGAACTGCTTTGTAATCTTCTGAACCTGCGGAGACATTATCCAATTCTTTTTCAAGTGCAGCAGTATAATTATATCCAACATATTGACGAAAATAGTTTTCTAAAAATGCAATTACCAAACGACCTTTATCTTCAGCGATTAATCGATTGCCTTCTTTTCGCACATATTCACGCGTCTGAATGGTTGTAACTATTGATGCATATGTTGATGGACGGCCGATTCCCAATTCTTCCATTCGCTTAACTAAAGTAGCCTCGGTGTAACGAGGTTTTGGTTGTGTAAAATGTTGGTTTGGAGTGATATTTATTTTATCAGTTTTATCGCCTACTAATAATTGTGGTAATCGTTTATCACTATCATCTACAACTTCATCGTCGCGACCTTCTTCATAAACCTTCAAAAACCCTTCAAATAAAACCACTGTTCCTGTGGATCGTAAGCTTATTTGATTGTCCTCTGATGAAATATCGATAGTGGTACCTTCCATTCTGGCACTAGCCATCTGGCTTGCTAAAGTTCTTTTCCAAATTAGATCATATAGCTTACGTTGATCTGCTTCCAATTTACCTAAAGTATCAGAGGACACTTCCATATTTGTGGGGCGAATACATTCGTGAGCTTCCTGAGCATTAGCAGCTTTATTCTTATAGATACGTGGTTCTGCAGAAACAAAATCTATACCATAACGATCTTTAATTGCATCACGGGCTGCTGTTACAGCTTCTGGCGACATATCTATTCCATCTGTTCGCATATATGTAATGTGACCAGCTTCATACAAGCGTTGTGCGGTGCTCATAGTTTGTCGTGCGCCAAATCCAAATTTACGACTAGCTTCCTGTTGCAAAGTAGACGTCATAAAAGGAGCAGACGGATTACGACTTCTTGGTTTAGCTTCAACACTTGTTACACTTAAGTCTCGTGAGGTAATTGCCTGAACAGCCAATTCGGCGGATGTCTCATTATTAATATCAAATTTTTCGAGCTTTTTGCCTGCTAAAATTCGTAAGGATGCTTCAAAATTTTGGCCACGTGGTGTTTTTAAAATTGTTTTAACTGACCAATACTCGCGAGCTTTATGGGCTTCAATTTCCATTTCTCGTTCCACGATTAGACGTAGAGAAACTGATTGTACGCGCCCTGCAGATTTTGCCCCTGGCAATTTTCGCCACAAAACAGGGGAAAGTTTAAATCCAACTAAATAATCTAATGCGCGTCGCGCTAAGTATGCCTCTACAAGCTCCATATCCACTGCGCGTGGGTTTTTCATAGCTTCAGTCACTGCAGTTTTCGTAATCGCATTAAATACAACACGGCTAACGGGAGTATCCTTTTTAATGATCTTACGTTTTCGTAATGTCTCTTCTAAATGCCATGAAATCGCCTCACCTTCACGGTCAGGGTCAGTTGCGAGTATTAAATTATTATCATCTTTTAATGCATCTGAAATTGCTTTTAGATGTTTTTTAGAATCTGTAGCAACCTCCCATTTCATTTCAAAATCATTGTCGGTATCGACTGATCCATCTTTGGGAGGTAAGTCCCTTACGTGTCCATAGGATGCTAACACAATATAGTTAGACCCTAAATATTTATTAATAGTTTTTGCCTTTGCGGGGCTTTCTACGACGACGACTGGCATGGGATTCCTTTAAGGATAAATAAGCATAGTCTATGGGCGCGGAACATGTGTTGTTCTTTGGGTGAATGTCAACAGTCCCTTTTAAAAGCTCTGAATATTTATTTTATAATTACATAGATTGATATAGAAGTAACAAGTAAGCATTAATTATTTTTGTAAGATTTTTCATTTTTAATCTAGCAATAGCTAAATGTAAGATTTGTATTAGACCTGTGAACCGCCCACGGTCAATCCACCAATCATTAAAGTTGGCTGCCCAACTCCAACAGGTACCCATTGGCCAGCTTTACCACAATTGCCCATTCCAGGATCTAGTGCCATATCATTGCCTATTGCGCGAATCTGTTTCAGTGCTGTTGCCCCATCGCCAATTAGTGTTGCACCCTTAACTGGAGCGCCTATGGAACCGTTTTTAACACGATAAGCCTCGGTACAAGAAAATACAAATTTACCATTAGTTATGTCTACCTGCCCTCCACCAAATCCTACTGCATAAATACCATCTTTAAGATCTGCTAAAATATCGTTAGGATTCGCACTACCTCCCAGCATATAAGTGTTTGTCATCCTAGGCATTGGAGCATGAGCATAACTCTCTCTTCGTCCGTTGCCAGTAGATTGAACTCCCATTAAGCGTGCATTTTGGCGATCTTGCATGTATCCAACTAAAATTCCGTCTTCAATCAGAACATTTTTTCTTGATTGAGTTCCCTCATCATCAAAGCTGATTGATCCTCGACGGTCTGGGATAGTTCCATCATCTAATACTGTAACACCTTTAGCAGCAATTCGTTTGCCTAATAGCCCAGAAAAAACTGATGTTTTCTTTCGGTTAAAGTCACCCTCTAGCCCATGACCGATAGCTTCATGTAATAAAATCCCTGGCCACCCTGGTCCTAAAACAACATCAAATTGGCCTGCTGGAGCTGGCTTAGAATCTAGATTGACCAATGCTACGCGCAAGGCTTCAATAACTTTTGGTTTCCAATTTTTTTCACTAGTTAATTGTAGCAATCCGTGGCGCCCTCCACCTCCTGCACTACCACTTTCTCGACGTCCGTCTTTTTCTACAGTGACTGAAACGTTTAATCTTGCCATTGGCCTTACATCACGAACCAGCGTACCTTCTGGCCTAAGTATTTCGACTTCTTGAAGACTGGCCGCTAAAGATGCGGACACTTGAACAACTCGTTTATCTAATTCGCGAGCATAGGCATCAATTTCTTTTAATGTGTCAAGCTTTACAGAAAATTCAGCATCTGAAATTGGGTCAATATCTGTATATAAGCGTTGATTTGTTGGAGCAGGTGCTTTTGCTAAAACCCCACCACCTGAGCCAACTGCAAGGCGTGCTGTATCTGACGCACGCTCAAGGGCGGATTGTGTCATCTGTGTGGAGTGTGCATATCCTGCAGCTTCACCCTTAACCGCGCGCAATCCAAAACCTTCGGATGCATTGTAACTAGCATTTTTTACTCTGCCATCATCAAATACTAATGCTTCAGATCGGTGACGTTCTAAAAACATTTCCCCATCTTCGGCACCGGCCACAGTATCCTGAAGTGTTTTTAATGCACAATCTTGGTCAAAATTAGTTTCAAAAGGCCGAAAGGGCGTGGACGCATTACTCATCTGGGCTATCCTTTAAGTTCTATAAGACAATTTGGCACAAGCGGCGCAATGCCGCAAATGCAAAGCTTGTTCTTTGTGCCTTATTATGATTTTAGCTAGAGTAAGATACAACCGGAGATTCTGCAATTTGCAATTTTCCAAATAAACAGGGTGAGACGTATGCGAGTAAAAAATCTACTTATATCCACAGCAACTATTCTTATCAGTGCAATAAATACTGGTTCCGCATGGGCGCAAGATAATTTAGGCCCTTTAGAGACAATCGGTAAGCCAATTGATGGGTTAATGGGTTGGCAGCCTCCAGTTACCGAAGTTGCGCGTGATATCCAAAGTTATGATACTTTTTTATTGTGGGTTGTTACGATTATATCGTTATTTGTTACTGCTTTGTTGCTATATTGTGCCTTTAGATTCAGCTCAAAGCGGAATCCAGAACCAGCTACGTTTACTCACCACACTGGCATAGAAGTAGCATGGACCTTAATTCCAGTTGTTATCTTGTTATGTTTAATTCCACCAAGCTTAACTTTGTTGTTCAAGCAAATGGAAATTCCAGAGGCAGATGTAACAATTAAAGCTACTGGAAACCAATGGTATTGGACACATGAATATGTTGATCATGAATTTGGATTTGATAGTTTTATGTTGGATAAAGCAGATCTAGAAGAATATGGATATGCTCCTGACGAATATTTATTGGCAACTGATGCTGCTGTCGTTGTGCCTGTTAACAAAACTGTTGTTGTCCAAGTTACAGGAGCTGATGTTATCCATTCTTGGACGATTCCAGCATTTGGCGTAAAGCAAGATGCTGTTCCGGGACGGTTGGCTGAACTTTGGTTTAAAGCTGAAAAAGAAGGTATTTATTTTGGACAATGTTCAGAACTATGCGGTAAAGATCATTCATACATGCCAATAACAGTTAAAGTTGTTAGCCAAGAAAAATATGATGCTTGGTTGGACGGTGCGATTGAAGAATACGCTGGTATTCCCCGTAAAGTTCAGTTCGCTGATGCCAATATGATTAAAGTGTCAGGCGCAGAATCTTTAGAAAATTAATCTGAGATTGGTGAGACTAATTTTCCGCTAATCTATTTGGAAATAAAATGACAGAAGTAACTTTAGATACGACGTCTGAACAACCAGATTTTGGTAATTATGTTTCCCTTTTGAAACCACGAGTTATGTCGCTGGTAGTATTTACTGCTGCGGTAGGTTTAATAGTTGCACCTGGCTCAATTAATCTTGTTCTAGGTTTCGCTTCCATATTATTTATTGCGTTAGGTGCGGGTGCATCTGGTTCCTTAAATATGTGGTGGGATGCAGATATCGACCGAATTATGAAGCGAACACAAAGTCGTCCTGTACCTTCAGGAAAAGTGACAGCAAACAGTGCAATGCTTGTTGGTTTATGGATGTCTGTTCTGTCTGTTGGAATGTTAGGACTAGCCTCTAACTGGTTTGCGGCTAGTCTGCTAGCTTTTACCATCTTCTTCTATGCTGTAATCTATTCGATGTGGCTAAAGCGTACTACCCCACAAAATATTGTTATTGGTGGCGCTGCTGGTGCGTTTCCTCCTATGGTTGGTTGGGTCGCTGCAACTGGCTCGATATCAATTGAAGCAATTGGTATGTTCATGTTGATTTTCATGTGGACACCACCACATTTTTGGGCGCTAGCACTTTTCATGAATGAAGATTACACTAAGGCGGGTGTTCCAATGTTAACTGTAACTCACGGCAAACGTAGTACGCGTAAACATATACTTATCTATACAATATTTTTGACACCATTTTGCATTGGATTAGCGTTTACATCTATTGGAGGGCCACTATATTTTATATTGTCCATTCTATTATCTATAATGTTTTTAATGGGCGCAATTAAACTGTTTCGCCGAGCTGAATCTGCTGCAGTCGCTGATAAATATTTTGAGGAGCGTAAAGTATTTCGTTTTTCTCTATTTTATCTTTTTCTTTTATTTTCTGCACTATTGATTGAGGCGGGCCTTCGCACGCTCAATTTTAATTTAGCAGCATGGCCACAGGTATTTTAAATGACTGATGAAAAAATCCACTCAATCCGTAAAAAAAATAACTTAATGTTAGGTTTAGTGTTAATAGCTTTTGTTGTTTTAGTTTTTTCAATTACCATTGCTAAATTGATGGGGGGCTCAACTTTAGAGGCGTATGATCACGTCCGGCGCCCTCAGCTAGAAGAAACAAAATGAGTGAAAAATCAAAAAATAGAATAGCTTTCCGTTTACTTTTTTTAGTTGCTTTTATGTTAGCTATGTCCTTTGCCGCGGTTCCTTTTTACGATTGGTTTTGTCGTGTAACTGGGTTTGGTGGAGTGACGCAAAAAGCCGTTGAAGAAAGTGACGTAATCCTCGATCGTGAAATTACAGTGCGCTTTGATGGCTCCTTAGACTCCAATATAGATTGGAAATTTAAGCCAATAGAAAGAACCATGACGCTTCGAATAGGTGAAACTGGTTTGGCTTTTTACGAAGCGCACAACCCAACAGATCGAGTTATAGCTGGTACAGCCAGTTTTAATGTATATCCATATTCTGCTGGGTATTATTTTAATAAAATCCAGTGCTTCTGTTTTGAAATGCAGGTATTACAGCCCGGTGAAACAGTGCAAATGCCTGTAACTTTTTATGTAGATCCAGAAATTGTTAATGACCGGGAAGCAAAGTTCGTAAAAAATATAACGCTGTCATATACTTTCCATGCGACAGATTTACCAAGTGAACAAGCAAGTCTTGCAAGCACAGTGCAAACCAAAGTAAACAAACCTTGAATTTAAGGGACGAGTCGAAAATGGCACATGAAAAAAACCATGATTATCATATTTTAACACCTAGTATTTGGCCAGTATTTGGTGGGCTTTCCGCTTTTACAATGCTTGTTGGAGCTGTTTTTGCAGCACATCACCTAGGCCGCGGCTTAGACCCAATTACATTAGGTGGAATTCCATTGTCTCCATGGCTATTCATAATTGGTTTAATTATGACTTTATATACTATGTTTGCTTGGTGGAGCGAATGTGTTGATGATTCACATGCGGGCGATCATACCCCAGTTGTTGTCATTGGTTTGCGCTATGGCGTTATCATGTTTATTATGTCTGAAGTAATGTTTTTTGTTGCTTGGTTTTGGTCATTTTTTAAAAATGCATTGTATCCTATGGGTCCAATGTCACCGGCAGTTGATGGTATTTGGCCGCCAGCAGGAATTGAAACATTTGACCCGTGGCATCTGCCGTTAATTAATACATTAATTTTGTTGTGTTCAGGATGCTTTGCCACCTGGGCACACCATGCCTTAGCGCATGATAACGATCGGAAAGGTTTAGTGTGGGGATTAGTTGGTTCTATTGTTTTAGGCGCAATCTTTACTGTTTTCCAAGTTTATGAATATGGACATGCTGCATTTAGCTTTCGTGATAATGTGTATGGTGCAAATTTCTTTATGGCTACTGGTTTTCACGGTTTTCATGTAGTTGTAGGCACGATTTTCTTAGCAGTTTGTTTAATACGTACTCTCAAAGGTCACTTTACACAGGAACGTCATGTTGGGTTTGAAGCAGCTGCATGGTATTGGCATTTCGTTGATGTCGTATGGCTATTTTTATTCGCTGCAGTTTATATTTGGGCTGGTTGATCCAGACTGCCATTAATACTAATTTAAAGCGTAGGAAGAGATTCCTGCGCTTTTACTTTTTAATTTGAGGGTTAAGATGACTAAACGTATGGTATTACCATTAATATTTGGACTTACTGGAATTGCAATTTTATTGTGGCTTGGTTGTTGGCAAATGCAACGTTTAGAATGGAAACAAGAAGTAATCTCTAGCATAGAAGAACGCCGTTCTGGAATTCCTGCACCTTTACTTGGTAATTATGAAGCCGCTACATCTGAACTTTATAATTATTTACGTGTTGAATTTGAGGGTGCCATAACAGGCAATGAAGCGCATGTTTATGCTCCTCAAAAAATAGGACTAGGATATCGCATTGTTTCTGAATTTATATGGAATGAAAAATCTTTATTCGTCGACCTTGGCTGGGTTCCTGCTGATAAAAAAAACGAACAGCGTCCCACGGGACCAATGAAGGTAATTGGGTATATTTCCTTCCCGGATGATCATGATGATAGTTTTACACCTAAACCAGACATAAGTAATAATGTCTGGTTTTCACGGTTTGTGCCTCCAATGGCTCAGCATTTTGGTATTAATCCATTTTTAATTGTTGCTGAATCCCTTCAGATTAAAACAAATAATGTATGGATGGACTATACTGCAGTCACACCTTCACCTATTTCCTTGGACATAAAAAATGACCATAAAGAATATGCAATTACATGGTTTTTATTAGCTTTTGTCTGGTTTGGGATGACAATTTATTTGCTTTGGCGTATCAGAGAAAAAACAGTTTAAGGTTAATAAATGAAATATGTTTCCACCAGGGGCGAAGCACCCGAACTTACATTTGAACAAGCAATGCTAACTGGTTTGGCGCGAGATGGTGGTTTATACGTGCCTGAGGTGTTTCCGACTCTCACTCATAAACAAATAGAATCCTTTTCAGCTAAGTCTTACGAAGAGGTTGCCTTTGAAGTTATGAAGCCTTTCATTGGTGATACTTTTTCGGATGAAGAGTTTAAGATAATTATTAAGTCTGCATACGCAGGATTTTCACATTCTGCTAAGTGCCCTGTTGTACAGCTCGCAGAAAACCATTTTTTGTTAGAACTATTTCATGGCCCAACTTTAGCATTTAAAGACGTTGCAATGCAGTTAATTGGGCAAATGTTCCAAGTTTCTCTCAAACGCCGAGGAGAACGCGTAACTATTGTTGGCGCAACTTCAGGTGATACTGGTTCTGCTGCTATGGATGCTTTCAAAGGTTTGGATTCTGTTGATCTCTTTATAATGTATCCACATGGACGTGTATCTGAAGTCCAGCGCCGCCAAATGACAACACCTACAGAAGCTAATGTTCACGCTTTAGCTGTAGATGGAGATTTTGATACATGCCAAGCGCTTTTAAAAGATATGTTCAACGATTTTAATTTTCGTGATGAGGTAAAACTGGCAGGTGTAAACTCAATTAATTGGGCGCGAGTTTTGGCACAGGTTGTATATTACTTTACTTCGGCGGTTTCCATTGGTGCACCAAAACGCAAAGTTTCATTTACCGTACCAACTGGTAACTTCGGAGATATTTTTGCAGGTTATGTTGCGAAAAAGATGGGGCTGCCAATCGACCGTTTGGTAATAGCTACAAACCATAATGATATCCTGCATCGTACACTTGAAACTGGTGAGCATACTAAATCAGGAGTAACACCATCGATTAGTCCGTCTATGGACATTCAAGTTAGTTCAAATTTTGAACGTTTAGTGTTTGATTTATACGATAGACAAGGCTTAATGGTCGCACAATTATTTGATGAATTAAAAAGTGATGGATCATTTAAACTTTCTGAAAATGCTTTAGACCGCCTTGGTAATGAATTTGATAGTGGTCGGTGTTCTGAGGATGAAACATCTTCTGCTATCAAAGCGTATTTAGAAAAAACAGGTGAAGTCTTGTGCCCACATAGTGCAATTGGTGTTAAGGTTGCTGATGAGCACTTGAATAATACTGCGATGATTACCTTAGCAACAGCACATCCGGCTAAATTCCCCGATGCAGTAAAAAAAGCATGTGGGATTCATCCCAGCTTGCCACCTCAAATGGCAGACTTATTTGAACGAGATGAGCGGATGACACGTGTATCATGCGATCTAGCAGCAATTGAAGAAATTATTCGAAAAGGTATTAAATGAGCGACAGTGTACAAATTACAACTCTAGATAACGGGTTTCGTATTGTTAGTGAAAATATGCCTGGCTTAAAGTCAGCATCCCTTGGCGTATGGGTTAGTGCTGGTTGTAGGCATGAACGTATTGATCAAAATGGCATTGCGCATTTTCTTGAACATATGGCTTTTAAAGGTACAAAAAAACGAAATGCTTTAGAAATTGCTGAAGCTATTGAAGATGTTGGTGGATACATCAATGCATATACCAGTCGAGAGATGACAGCATATTATGTACGTGTTTTAGAGGATGATGTGCCTTTAGCATTAGATGTAATTTCTGACATTGTTTTAAATTCTATTTTTGATCCAAAAGAATTAGAAATTGAGCGGGGTGTGATCTTGCAAGAAATAGGTCAATCTTTAGATACACCCGATGATATTATTTTTGATTGGCTTCAGGAAACTGCATACCCTAAGCAATCAATGGGCCGTGCTATTTTAGGTCCTGCAGAGCGTGTACGTTCATTTAGCCGCATGGATTTACAAAGTTTTGTAAGTGAACATTATGGGCCAGAGCAAATGGTTCTTGCAGCCGCTGGTGCCATAGATCATGAAAAATTAGTTCAAGAAGCGGCAGCTGCTTTTGGTAACCTAAAACGAACACCAAAGTTTATAACTGAAACCTCAAAGTTTGTTGGTGGAGAAACTCGTGTTATTAAAGATTTAGAGCAAGCACATTTTGCACTTTCTTTAGAATCTGCGAACTATTTGGATGATGAGATTTATACTGCACAAATTTATTCTACTGCTTTGGGCGGAGGAATGTCTTCTCGGTTATTTCAAGAGGTACGTGAAAAGCGTGGTCTGTGCTACTCTATATATGCTTCTGCAGGTGCATTCGCTGACAGTGGTATGATGACTATTTATTCTGGCACTAGTTCAGAAGATATTTCTGATTTAGCAAATATTACTATTGATGAGCTTAAACGTTCTGCAGATGATATAAGTGAAGAAGAGGTTGCACGTTCCCGCGCTCAAATGAAAGCTGGTATGTTAATGGGATTAGAAGGAGCATCGGCTCGATGTGAGAGACTTGCACGAACTGTGTCGATTTTTAACCGAGTGCCTCACCTTGACGAAGTGATTTCAAAAATTGACTCTGTTGATGCTACTCGCGTAAAGAAATTTGCAGAAAGTTTGTGTATTTCTTCTCCAGCGCTTGCATTGTATGGACCTGTTTCGGATGCCCCTAATGTTGGTCAGTTAGCAAAGCGTTTGGCCGGTTAGATATGTTTTTCAAACGGCAGCCTAGGGTATTATTGGAAACTCCACGCTGTATACTGCAATTGCCTGAACTTCGTGATCATATGCAGTGGGTTAAACAGCGACAAAGTTCCAAACATTTTTTGATGGAGTGGGAGCCAGTTTGGTCACCTGACTATATTTCTAAACGTGCATTCCAAAAGCGAGTTTATTGGGCAAATAAATCTTTTTTGAATCAAAGTAGCCTTCCATTATTTATAATTAGAAAAGAAGACCAACAACTTCTTGGTGCAATTACATTGGATAATATTCGCCGTGGCCCTGCTCAATCTGGGACATTAGGATATTGGATTGGGCATGATTTTGCTCAATTAGGTTATATGTCTGAAGCAATAAAAGCAGTTGTGGCATATTGCTTTTCTAAAATTGATCTTAGTAGAATTGAAGCCTCAACACTTCCTGAGAATATTCCATCCCGTGGATTGTTAGAAAAATCAGGTTTTAAATATGAAGGTGTTGCCCAAAGCTATTTGCAAATTTCAGGCCGTTGGCGTACCCATGTTTTGTATGCAAATTTAAGAAATGACCGGCGTGGTAAAACAGAAGCTGGTATTTAACAAACTTGCACAAAAAATAGATGGAAACAATTAATGGTTCACCTTTTTGATCTTTTTAAATCTAAATTTGGTTCAGATATAACCAGTATTGCTGATAAAAGTTATTTAGAAGAGCCACGTGGAGATTATGTAGCCAACCCAATGCCGCTCCTGCGCCCTAGAACAACGCAACAGGTTTCAGATATAATTTGTTTTTGTAATATTAAGAATGTTGGGGTAGTGCCCTTCGCTGGTGGTACGGGGTTAGTTGGTGGCCAAATAATTAAATCTGATTTGCCAATAATTTTATTATCAGTTGAGCGAATGCAAGCAGTGCGCAATATTTGGCCAGATGAAAATGTAATTACAGTTGAAGCTGGGGCTATTTTAGAAAATGTACAAAAAGCCGCAGATGAAGTAGACCGGTTATTTCCTCTGGCTTTAGCCTCTCAAGGTTCGTGTAGAATTGGTGGAAACCTTGCAACAAATGCTGGTGGCGTACAGGTTTTGCGTTATGGAAATACTCGAGATCTATGTCTTGGGATTGAAGCTGTATTGCCTGATGGTAGTATTTTTAATGGTTTGAAACGCTTGCGCAAAGATAATACAGGTTATGATATTCGACATCTTTTGATTGGATCAGAAGGGACGCTAGGGATTATAACTGCAGCTTGTCTGAAGTTATTTCCTAAGCCTCATCAGACTGTTACTGGACTTCTTACCGTTGCTGACCCTGCTGCTGGTATTAAATTATTATCTAATCTGCAGTCACAATTAGATGGTTCGATTACAGCATTCGAATTGATCCATAAACAATCTTATAATTTTGTGGAAGAAACTTTACCTCATATACGGATTCCATTTCAGGTATTACCAGAGTGGTCAATTCTAATTGAAGTTTCTGGAGGTAAAAACTCTGATTTGGAAAATAGACTAATGGCTGCATTAGAGGCTTCAATGGAAACTGACTTAGTATTGGATGCTTTGATAGCTCAGTCTCAGACGCAAGCTCAAGAATTTTGGCGTTTACGAGAAAATATTCCTGAAGCAAATCGGCTTATAGGATCTATTTCTAGTCACGATATTTCACTTCCAATTTCTTTAATTCCTAAATTTATAGAAGAGATGCCCTTATTATTGGCTGAATTAGGCGATTTACGAATAAATTGTTTTGGCCACCTGGGTGATGGTAATCTACATTATAATGTCTACCCGCCTCAGGGAAAAACACGTGATGATTTTGCGCCAATACGAACTAAAATTAAGCGCGTTATTCATGATAAAACTCATGCTTTTGGTGGGTCTGTTTCTGCAGAGCATGGTATTGGGCGTTTGAAAGTTGATGATCTTGAGAAATATGGGGACCCAACCAAATTAATGGCAATGCGAGCTATAAAATGCGCACTTGATCAAAATGGCATCATGAATCCTGGCGCGGTCTTGAAAAAAACTAGCCATTTGAATAATAACAAAGCTTAAGGAAAAATCTTCTTAAAGTTATGCATTAATTGATATCTAAATTTTTGTATAAGATTGATTGTAATTATAAGCCGTTAAACTCGCACAAGACATGTGTAGGAACTCCTAGAGCTTCAATTTTTTTGCGTCCACCTAACTCTGGTAAGTCAATTATAAACGCTGCCATTGTTACGTGGCCTCCCAGGCGCTCAATCAAATTGATTCCAGCTTCTGCAGTGCCTCCTGTAGCAATTAAATCATCAAATAATAAAATTTTTTGTCCTGCTTGGATCGCATCATCATGAATTTCCAAAGTAGCCTTACCATATTCGAGATCATAGTCTTGAGATATGGTTGCACCAGGTAGTTTTCCAGCCTTACGGATCATTGTGAAGCCTAGTTCTAATTTATAAGCTAATGCTGCACCCATCATAAACCCGCGTGCCTCTAGTCCTGCAACTTGATCAAAGTGATGTTCTGACATTGCTTCTGCCATTTGATCTACTGCTTCTCGTAACCCTTGGGAATTATTGAACAGTGTTGTAATATCTCTAAAAAGAATACCTTCATGTGGGAAATCTGGAATAGTACGAATATATTGTGTAAGATTTTGCTTCATAGATTAATCCTTAGAGTTGGTGTAGCTTACTAACGCAAATTTAATTATATCAAAGGCTCATAATTTTTGATTGTAAAAATTTTAATTTATTTTCTTATTTAAGAACACGACCCGCAACTGCATCTAATTTAGCGATAATTTTAGGATTCCGGGCATTTACTTGAGTTAAAATTGCAAATTCAAGTGCTCTGTCACAACCCTGTGTACAAACTGGGCGATCTTTATTTAGTAATTTAGGCAAGCGCGTTATTAATTCTTTGGCATTATTGGCATTCCCCATTAATGTTTTTATAATGTTAGTCACGTCTACTTCCCCATGATCAGGGTGCCAACTATCATAGTCGGTAATCATTGCAACTGATGCATAACAAATCTCTGCTTCACGCGCTAATTTTGCTTCTGGCATATTAGTCATACCTATAACATCACAGCCCCAAACTTCACGATATAGCTTACTCTCTGCTAAAGTTGAAAATTGTGGCCCTTCCATAGCTAAATAAGTTCCACCCATATGAACATTTACACCTTGTTCTTTTGCAGCATTAAAACAGGCTTGCCCCAAGCGAGTACACGTAGGATGGGCTACAGAAACATGTGCAACACAACCTGGCCCAAAGAATGATTTTTCTCGAGCAAATGTACGATCAATAAATTGATCGATTATCACAAAGTCACCTGGCGCCATCTCTTCTCGAAATGAACCACATGCAGACATCGAAACTATATCAGTTACTCCGGCACGTTTTAAAATATCTATATTAGCTCTATAATTTATTGATGATGGTGATTGGGCGTGTCCCCGTCCGTGACGTGGGAGAAATACCATTTTTATTCCATTTAAATGGCCAATTAGAAGTGAATCAGATGGCGCGCCAAAAGGACTATCAATACTTACCCATTGTGGATTTTCTAATCCTTCAACTTCATAAATACCACTCCCCCCAATAATTCCAATAACCATTTTTAAAATCCTTTTAAATAACTTTAATTAATATTAATGTTGATTTTTTGTATTCAAATTACTTTACTAGCCCAGACCTTTTGGGCTTCAGTCTTTATTGCCAAGGGGTGAAGTTTTGTATCCGCCTGAGCGCCAGACTTAGCTTTTCCCCTTGCTCTACTAGTAAGCGCATTGCCATCATTCCAGAACGAGTTTGTCTAGCTTTGCAATCTATTAAAATACGTTCATTTCGATTTAAGATATTTGATAGGCGTAAAATTATTTCATTAAAACTATTATTTGGGTTATAAAAATTGGTAACTGCAACATGAAGCCAGTGTAAGGAATAGTTTGAAACTTTTATTGCAAAGTCATAAGTTTCAAACTCTTCAGTATTGGTCATAGATACTATGATGTCTGCTTTCCAATTCTTAATTTTTTGGAAATCTGTGTCAGAATAAGGTTGTTTGGAAACTGTAATTTTGCCAGTTAAATATCCATTATATTCAAAAATATTTAATGTTTCATAATTCATTTTGGACGGTCTAATTCATATACTTGGGTAATAGTGGCATAATCCTTGTAGCCTAAACGAGCTATAGGACGGTATTTGGTTATATCTAGTTTGCCATTTACTATAAATTCATCTTTAATATGAACCGCTGTGACTAACCCAATAACCCATTTGCTGGTCCCAGGCAGAGTAATGATATCATGCAATTTGCATTCTAGTGAAACTGGAGCTTCAGTCACAAAAGGCGCAGGCACAGTTGAACCTTTTGTTTGAGTTAAACCTGCGATTTCATATTCATTTTGGTCATGTGGGAAGTGCCCAGATGAAATATTCATTTGATTTTTTAATGCTTCTGAAACAATACTTATACAAAAATAACCAGTTTCTTCAATATTACTTAAGCTATCTTTTGGCTCATCTATTCCCATTTTTGATGGTCCAGAGCCAAAGCCTATAATTGGTGGATCGTCTTGCATGCCATTAAAAAATGAATAAGGTGCTAAATTACTTCGACCTTGTTTATCAATAGTAGATATCCAGGCAATAGGCCGTGGTGCTACAATAGCTTTAAACGGATTATACCGGAGGCCATGGTTATTGCTATCTGTGGTGTAAAACATCGCGTGTACCCTCGTCTTCACATTTGATCAATTCATAACGGCATGCTATCCGCAATACCAGAGTAAGAAGTGCAAAACGAATAGACATGTACGATATACGAAAAGAACAGGCTGAAGACTGGTGGGATGTAGAAAGTTTGCTAGATCTCACGTTTGCGCCAGGAAGAGAGGCGCTCAGCTCTTATCGATTGCGAGACGGAATTGATGCCGTCCCAGAACTGTGTCTTGTTGCACGGGATAGTTACGGAATAATAGGTGGTACTATTAGATTTTGGCCAATTAATATTGGCAACAAGAAATCTAGAGCATTACTTCTAGGCCCAATTGCTGTACACCCAACTCGACAGGCTGAAGGACTAGGTGGACAATTAATGCGTTCTTCGCTTGAATTAGCAAAGCAACAGGGGTGGTTTCGCATTATTTTGGTTGGAGATGAGTCTTATTATGGACGGTTTGGGTTTAAAAACGCTAATTTTTTGAAGTATCCACCGCCAACGAATCCTGACCGTTTGCTATATTTAGCATTAGAAAATAATGCCTTTCAAGACGTAAGTGGTCTTATTTCCCGGGCTGAATAGGATGCTTATTTTAGAATTTCTATCAACTTTTTATGAAAGAATTTAATATTTAGCTTTTATTTTGTAGCCAATCAACTAAATGATCTCGAACAGATTGTGCTCCAGATTTGCGCGCCTCATTTATAATATCACGAGCTTCGTTTAGATTTGTTTTTAATAAGATATTTTTAACAGGACCAATGGATGCGGGACGCATAGATAATTCCCGCAATCCCATTGCTGCAAAACATAATGCTTCTATTGGCTTGCCTGCATCTTCACCACAAAAACTCACAGGAGTTCCTAACTGATCACACCGCTCTGCAATTAATTCTATGAAACTCAGAAAGCTCACATTCAAAGTGTCATAGCGTCGCCGTACTCGTTCATTTTCACGATCAGCGGCATAAAAAAACTGTTTTAAATCATTTCCACCAATAGAAATAAAATCACATTGTTCAAAGAATTGATCTGGAGCAAACGCAAGGCTCGGTGTTTCAAGCATAGCTCCAATTTCAATTTTTTCTGGAATAATATGGCCAATTTTAGTTTCGTTTTCTAAAACTTTGTAGAATAGAGCTCGTGCATCTCTAAATTCATTAAATTGTGCTATAAAGGGAAACATAATGCGCAATGGACGACCTCGTGCGCCACGAATAATTGCTTGTAATTGCATTTTCATGACACCTTGCTTATCTAAGCCTAAGCGAATGGCTCGCCAACCCATAGCAGGGTTTGGCTCATCCATAGGGTTCATGTATGATGCAACTTTATCAGAGCCAATATCTAAAGTGCGAAATGTGACAGGCTTGCCTTTTGCACTATCCATTACATGGCCGTAAGTTTTTGCTAATTCATCTCTTTTTGGCACAGCGTTTCGCATTAAAAACAGTAACTCTGTTCGAAATAATCCAACGCCTTCAGCTCCAGAGTTTTCAAGGCTTGGAAGATCTACTAAAAGCCCAGCATTCATTTGTAATTTTATTTTAGTACCATCTAATGTTTTTGCTGGTAAATCACGAATTTTTGCATACTTTTGTTGTTCTTTAGTTAGCATTGCTAATTTATCTTGGAATGCAATTTTAACGTCATCAGTTGGGCGAAGATGAACAATACCTTGTTCACCATCAACTAATATGGGGTCCCCGTTCAATGCTTCGCGAGTGATATGACTTACGTGTATCAGCATTGGTATTGCCCAAGCACGTGCAATAATTGCAGCATGTGATCCAACAGAACCTTCTTCTAGTACAACGGCTTTTAATTTTTTACCATATTCTAGTAGCTCAGCAGGACCAATATTCCGCGCTATTAAAACAGCATTATCAGGTATTGAATCTGAAGGACTACGGCCCTGACCAGTTAATACCCTTAGCAAACGATTTGATAGGTCATCTAAGTCTTGAAGGCGTTCGCGTAAATATGGGTCGGGTACTCTTGCCATTCGTGCCCGTGTTGAAGATTGTTCTTTTTCCACAGCAAGTTCGGCGGTTAATCCGCTATTAATACTTATTTCAAGCCGCGTCATCCAGCCTTTTGAATTAGCAAGCATTTGGTAAGCTTTAAGAATATCTGTCTGTTCTTTACCTCCACCGATTCGATTTGTATTCAATAAATCATCTACACTAAGCCTTAGTTGTTCCATGGCGTCACTTAGGCGTATTAGCTCTTCCTCAGGATCATCTGCTACTAAATTTGAAACAACAATTTTCGGATCGTGAAGTAATACTGCGCCTTGGGCAGAGCCTTCTTGTGCAATACCTCCATTCAGCATGTGAGCGCGTTTGTGTGGCGCTGACATTGCTTCTCCATCGCCAGTAAAAGCACCAAGCTCTTTCATTTCCGCGATTACCATAGCAACTACTTCTAATGCGTAAATATCGTCGTCAGTGTATTTACGAGCTTCTTGGCTTTGCACTACCAATACGCCTAAAACTTCACCCATGCGTTGAATTGGAACACCAGCAAAAGAATTAAAAAACTCCTCACCAGTTTCGGGCATATAGCGAAAACCTTTAGTTTGGGTTGCGTTTTCGGCATTCACGGCTTCAGCCATTTTAGCAACTTTGCCCACTAATCCTTCGCCAACGCGCATTCGGGTTTGATGCACTGCCTCTTTTTTTAACCCTTGTGTGGCACACAACTCTAAAGTTAGCCGGTCACGACGTAAATAAATTGAACAAACTTCGCTCTTCATAGAACTAGAGACAAGTTCCACGATGTGGTCCAAGCGAGCTTGACCGCCAGCGTCGTCTGCCATGGTTTCACGGAGTCTTTTTAATAGGTTGCGAGAGTCATTCCCTGCGGGTTTTATCATATTCCCCTGCTTTAAGCGTTTTCAAGTTCAAATGCATCATGCAACGCTCGGACGGCTAATTCCATATATTTTCTATCAACTAAGACAGAAACTTTGATTTCTGATGTAGTTATGACGCGAATATTAACACCTTCATCGGCTAAAACTTTAAACATTTGTGCAGCTACACCTGCGTGGCTTCGCATTCCATTGCCTACGATAGAAATTTTTGCAACTAATGTATCTGCTATAAGCTCTTTATAATTTATTAAATCTGCTGACATTGCTTCAGTGAGTGCTTTTTTTGCTCGATTTACTTGATCAACGGGGCATGAAAATGTCATATCTGTACGCCCATCTTCAGAAATGTTTTGTACAATCATATCCACGTTTACACCAGCATCAGCCAACGGGACAAAAATAGCAGCTGCAACACCAGGTCGATCAGCAACTGATACTAGTGTCAGTTTTGCTTCATCTCGTGAATAAGCTACGCCTTTAACGGCTTTTATATTTTCCATAATGTCTTTCTCCTGACAGACCATAGTACCTATTTTTTCAGATATGTCATCTTCAAAACTTGATAAAACACGTAATGGAATTTTATAGCTTCGTGCCAATTCAACAGAACGTGTTTGTAAAACCTTAGCACCTAATGATGCTAGTTCTAACATTTCTTCATAAGAAATATTATCTAACTTACGTGCTCCGGAAACAATGCGTGGATCAGTAGTGTAAATGCCATCAACATCCGTATAAATATCACACCGAACAGCATTAACTGCAGCTGCAAATGCGACTGCCGTTGTATCAGAACCGCCCCGGCCCAAAGTGGCAATCCTACCATCTGGCATAACGCCTTGAAAGCCAGCGATTACTGCAACTTTATGGCCGCTAGCAAAGGATTTCTCAAGATTTTCAGTTGGAATAGCATCTATCCGTGCACTTTCGTGGTGCCCTGTAGCTTGCACTGGAACTTGCCAACCTTGCCATGATCGTGCTGAAATATCCATTTGTTGCAGTCTTAATGCCATTAATCCACTGGTAATGTTTTCACCCGACGAAACTACTGCATCATACTCTGCTTGATTGTAATCTTCCTTAGTATCTTTAACCCAACCAACCAATTCATTAGTTTTACCTGACATTGCAGAGACAATTACAATCACATTGTGACCATTTGAAACTTCTTGAGCAACTTTTGAAGCAGCATTCGAGATCTTATCCAGATCTGCAACAGAAGTGCCCCCAAATTTCATAACTAAGCGTGACATATAAACTGTCCAACCTCTTATAGTTTTCGAGCATCAAATACCTAAATGTATGTCGGAGAGCAAGGTAATACGAGTTAAAATAATGTTTTGAGGTAAGTCATGTTTTTAACATTTGCGTAAGTTTTGATAATTCAATATAAATAATTACTACTTTAAACGATAATTTTAAGATTATAGTATGTATATGTTTATAAAGCAGATAAAAATTAATATTAGATTAATTAGTGCGCCGTTTTTTCCAAGGCATAGGAATTACTGGAATGCCATCTTCAATCAAAGCTTGAGCGTCTTTAATTTTTGCTTCCCCGTAAATTGAACGCATTGGGGAATCTCCGTCATGCATTGCACGTGCTTCATTAGCAAAATTTTCACCAACATTTTCTACTTCTGCTTCTAATTTACTTCTAATTTTTGACATTTTTTGTTCCGCAGAAGACACTTCTCCAATCAACGGAGAGCTTTCTTTAGTGTTAGACCGACTGACTTGTGGCGCCATTATAGCGCGATGAACATTTGATGATCCGCACACAGCACAAGATAAAAGATTAGACTTCTCTAGTTTGTCATAGGCATCTACACAGTTAAACCAACTATTAAAAATATGATTTTTCTCACATTTAAGGTCGTAGCATATCATCTTTTACGTAATTTTGAAATATTTCTAATTTTAACTATGATATTTCTCAAAATTAACGACGCCGATCCCGGCGCGCAGACATCGGTTGGAATGCAACAGCATTGTGTGCTTCACAATATGGCTTTCCTGTCTCGACACCTAAACCGCAAAACCAAAAATCCTCAGTTGCAGGATCTCCAACGGGCCACTTGCATGTTTTTTCTGTTAATTCCATCAATGTCAGCTTTCTTGCTTTTTTCTCAATCTTCGCAACCTTTTCTAAAGCTTCAGCGGATATTTCGTTTGCTGAAGGTTGAGGTGGCAGAGGCTGGCCGGCCTTAATAATAGGCTTTCGCGGAGGAATGTTAGTGGCCAAAGGTGTGCTAATTTTGCTTTCAGTGGTAGATATGACTGGCACATGGGTTGGAGTTGTCTTTATTTTATTGGGCTCTTTTTTTGTTGTGGCCTTAGAGGTGGTAGTGCGATTGGAAAGACCTAATCGGTGGACTTTCCCAATGACTGCATTTCTTGTTACGCCACCTAGTTCTTTTGCAATTTGGCTTGCGGATTTACCCTCGCCCCACATCTTTGTAAGGACCTCTACGCGATCATCTGTCCAAGCCATATAAATTCTCCAAAACCTGTCTGATTGTGGCAAACTGGATGTTTACCTAACAATCGAGGAATATCAATCGAAACAACATACAAGCTAGGAATAATAAGGACAATCCCTAGCTAACATTTTATAATAAATTTAAATTCTAGTTTGCTTATTAATTTTTTCACGCCGAACTAATAAAAAAGCGCCACTTAATATGACGAGTGAACCTATTATACTAAATTGATCAGGGATCTGTGAGAAAATCGCAAAATCATATAAAGTTACAAATACCAGTGTCATATATGAAAACGGGGCAATATAGCTCGCGTCGGCGATCGCCAGAGCGTTTAGGTAACAAACTTGTGCACAAAGCATTAGAAAACCTAGTAAAGCTAATGCTAACCATTGAGCTAAAGCTGGTACCTGCCACACAAAGCTAGCTGCGCAAATAGCAATTATAAACCCAATTGTATTGTTTACAAATAAAATTTGAAATGGTTTTTCGTGGCGTGTTATTAATTTCATAAAAATTAATTCTGCACCCATTAGTCCGGCAGCTATAAGTGCAATTAACCCTGCTACTTGAAACGAATTAGGTGACGGTCGTAATAAAATAAAGGCTCCTATTAAAAAAAGTAAAGCTGCTAACCAACGATATTTTCCAATATTTTCCTTAAGAAAAGGAATTGCTAAAAGCATTGCAAAAACTGGATTTAGAAAACTTATAGCAGTGGCGTCGGTCAAGGGTATTAATGCTGCGGCTGCGAACATAAGTGTAACGCCACTCCAGCCTAAGGCTGAGCGGAAAAAATGTAATTTTAGGTTCACGCTTGAAATATTAGGTTTTTTTATAATGAATATAATTAGTAAATATACCCAAGCAAAAGAAAAGCGTCCTGCACTGATCTGTAAGGGGTGTAAGCCTTGGCCTAACCAGTTTTGACCTAAGCTTTTAGCTAAAATTATTGTACCTGCTATAAACGAAGCAGCCAAAATTATTAATAATGCAGCTTTGGTATTTAAAGCTAGCAAGTTAAATGATTTTTTCATCTTTGTCTTTCGGAAGAATCTTATTAAAAATGTCGCTTAATGATGCCAAGAATTGACTTAAATCAATGAATAGCGCAAACAGATTTTTAGCTTTAATAATTTTAGCTTTAATAAAAGGAAGTCTAATTGTGACACCTACCGTAATGCCGACTTATGCAAGAGCTCCTATTTCCTTTACTAAAGGAAAAGGAAGTTGGCTGATTGATGATCAGGGGCAGCATTATTTAGATATGGGTGCTGGTATTGCTGTAAATATTTTGGGGCATGCTCATCCTAGTTTAGTGACAGTTCTAAATGATCAAGCGGAAAAATTATGGCATACGTCTAACTTATATAATGTCCCTAACCAGAAAAAGTTAGCTGATAAACTTGTGGATGCAACTTTTGCTGATACAGTATTTTTTACTAACTCTGGTACTGAAAGTATGGAATGTGCCATTAAAATGGCGCGTAAATACCATTATGAAAATGGAATGCCTGAACGAATAAAGATTATTGCATTTGAAGGCTCTTTCCATGGGCGATCGCTTGGAATGATATCTGCTGCAGGCTCTGAAAAGCTTACTAAAGGATTTGGGCCACTGGTTCCTGGGTTTGTGCAGCTGCCATTTGGAAACCACGAGGCCTTAATCTCTGAAATTGATGCATCAACTGCAGCAATTTTGATTGAACCTATTCAGGGTGAGGGGGGAATTCTACCTGTTCCAAGTCACTGCTTAAAAGGCTTGCGCGATCTTTGTGATGAACACGGTATCCTATTAATCTTCGATGAAATTCAGTGTGGCGTTGGCCGTACGGGTAAACTCTTTGCTCATGAATGGGCTGGAATTGAGCCTGATATAATGGCAATTGCTAAAGGTATAGGGGGTGGATTTCCTTTAGGAGCTTGTTTGGCTACTGAAAAAGCAGCTACTGGAATGACAGCAGGTTCGCATGGTTCAACTTATGGTGGAAACCCCTTGGCTTCAGCTGTAGGTATTGCAGTCATGGACTTGGTAAACACACCTGATTTTTTAGATAATATAAACACCCAAGCTAGTTTATTCAGGCAAAGCCTTGAAAGTTTAGTTATTACTCATCCTAAAATTTTTAAGTCAGTTAGGGGCTCTGGCTTAATGATAGGAGTTGAATGTATAGTTCCAAATATAGATGTTGTTAATGCCGGTTACGATCATCAAATATTAACTGTTCCAGGAGGGGCGAATGTGATCCGTTTGTTACCTGCATTGAATGTTACTGCTAGTGAGTTACAAGAGGCAATAAAACGTTTAAGTGCTGCTGCTGCAAAAATAGAGACATTGTTATGAGACACTTTTTAGATATTAATAAAACTGACATAACTGAACTAAATAAAATATTAGATCAGGCTAATAATACAAAATCAACACGAGCTGATTTACCAAAGGGCACTCCAGATCAAGAGAAGCCTTTGGCAGGTAAAATGGTCGCTTTGATTTTTGAAAAACCATCTACTCGAACTCGAGTTTCTTTTGATATGGGTGTGCGTCAAATGGGTGGACAGACGATGGTTCTTTCTGGTGCTGAAATGCAAATTGGCCACGGTGAGAGCATTGCAGATACTGCACGTGTTTTATCTAGATATGTAGACATGATTATGATCCGAACATTTGCTGAAGCAACATTGTTGGAACTAGCTGAATATTCAGATGTGCCAGTAATAAACGGGCTGACTGACAGATCGCATCCATGCCAAATTATGGCAGATATTATGACTTACCAGGAGAAATGTGGTTCAATTTTAGGTAAAAAAGTAGTTTGGCTTGGGGATGGTAACAACGTATGTTCATCATTATTACATGCAGCAGGCCAATTTGGGTTTAATCTAACTTTTTCAGGACCCCAAAGCTTAGAACCAGAAGTAAAGTCTATTGCTTATGCTCGCTCTAAAGGGAGCAAAGTTGAAATTGAATGTGATGCAAGCAAGGCTGTTGAAGGGGCTGATTTAATTCTAACGGATACATGGCTGTCTATGCATGATGATCAAGCAGCGCGAGCCCGCCGCCATAATTTACTACGCCCTTATCAAGTTAATACAGAGTTAATGAAGTTAGCGAATGTGGATGCTATATTTATGCATTGTTTACCTGCACATAGGGAAGAAGAGGTGACTTCTGAAGTATTAGATGGCCCAAACTCTGTTGTTTTTGATGAGGCTGAAAATAGATTGCATATTCAGAAATCAATTATGAGTTGGTGTTTCGAAAAATAATTAGATTAAAGCCCTAATTGATCTTTGATAGTTTTTTCTTTGATTTCTTCAACGTCACCTGGATTTAAATCATCCAATTTAAATGGGCCGTAAGAGGTGCGAATTAGTCTATTTACTCTTAGACCCACATATTCCATTGCTCGACGAATCTCACGATTTTTGCCTTCCCTAATCCCAATGGTTAGCCAAGCATTGGATCCTTGTTGGCGATCAAGGCGTACTTCCATACCTTTAAATCGCTCACGATCAATTACAATACCTTGGCGTAATGGAGCGACCATTTCTTCGGTAGGGTTTCCATTTACTCGAACACGATAACGGCGCAACCAACCTGTTGCAGGTAATTCTAACTTACGCTTTAATCCACCATCATTTGTTAATAGTAATAATCCTTCAGAATTGATGTCCAGACGTCCAACAGTCATGACACGGGGCATATTTTCAGGGAAGTGATCATAAATTGTATCACGCCCTTTTTCATCACGATCTGTTGTGACTAAGCCAATAGGTTTATAATACCGCCAGAAGCGTACTTTTTCAGCTTCACCAATTTGCTTACCATTTACTTCGATCACATCAGCAGTAGTCACTTTGATTGCTGGAGTGTCTAAGATTTTACCATTTAAACTGATTTGACCAATGGCAATCATACGTTCGATTTCACGACGTGATGCAACACCTGCACGGGCTAGGTATTTCGCAATTCTTTGAGGTTCATCTGACATAACTGTCCTATGGAGCAATGAAACACTGCTTGCAAGGCCTGCCTTTTTTGCGCATTCAGAATTATGACTAATTTTACAACATTTATGCCATTAGCTCTTGAACAAGCAAAAAAGGCTGCGACGAGGGGAGAAGTCCCAGTTGGTGCAGTTATTGTGCTTAATGGTGTGTTATTAGCATCCGCTGGCAATCGAACGCGTGAATTAAATGATCCAACGGCGCATGCTGAAATTCTAGCCATTCGTGATGCATGTTCAAAGCTAGGTGTTGATCGTCTAATAGGTGCAAGTATTTATGTTACCCTCGAACCTTGCCCTATGTGTGCGGCAGCAATATCAAATGCACGAATTGCAAAGTTATTTTACGGCGCAAATGACAAAAAGTCAGGTGGAGTTTGTCAGGGTCCACGTATATTCTCTCATTCTCAGTGTCACCATAAGCCAGATATCTATGACGGTATTTCTGAAGCTGAATGTGCTGCATTATTTCATGAGTTTTTTAAAGACAAAAGGCGGTAGTTCGGGTGGCTGGGTAAAAATTATTTTTTGATCAGTATAAACCAAAACTATAATTAAATTATTAAATCTTATAATATAAGTTTATACGTAATTACTTTCTCATAATAAAATTATCTAGACTCTAATTTTTATGTCAATTTAAAAATGATCCATTAAATTGATGGTAAATTTTGATTAATAAAGTCATAAATATTTAAAGATAAAAACAATTAAGTAAGATCCCTTTCCTAAGCTTGCGCATACTGGCAGGGCTTGGTAAATGGAAATTAATTAATAAATCGGGGATTTCATCATGTCGATTGACAAGGAAACTGCACGTCGCGCAGCGCATTTAGCGCGTATAGCCGTGCCAGAAGAAGAACTAGAGAATTTAGCGCAAGAACTATCAGGTATTTTAGGATTTATGGAGCAACTACTTGAGGTAGACGTAGAGGGTGTTGAGCCGCTTACCTCCGTGTCTCCAATGTCACTGCCGCGACGAGCTGATGTAGTTTCTGATGGTGACCAAATTGAAAAAATTCTAAAGAATGCGCCAGATTCCCGCGAGGGTTTTTTTGCCGTTCCAAAAGTGATGGAATAAGTAATGATTGATTTATTTAAACTTACAATAGCTGCAGCACGCGATAAACTACGTAATAAAGAAATTACAGCGGCTGAACTAACAGAGTCATGCATTGGTGCAGTTAAAGCATCAGATGCCTTAAATGCCTACTGTGTAAAAACTCCTGAACTTGCGCGAGAGCAAGCAAATAAGGCTGACTCAATGCTAGCAAAAGGAAACTCCCCTGACATGTGTGGAATTCCTTTAGGCATAAAGGATTTATTCTGTACGAAAAATGTAAATTCTCAAGCTGCCTCAAAGATACTGACTGATTTTAAACCTGAATATGAAAGTACAGTTACTGCTAGGCTTTGGGAGCAAGGTGCTGTAATGTTAGGTAAGCTTAATATGGATGAATTCGCCATGGGATCATCTAATGAAACGTCAATTTATGGTGCAGCTGTGAACCCTTGGCGTCGTAATGGTTCTGATAAAAAGTTAACGGCAGGTGGGTCATCAGGTGGATCTGCATCAGCGGTTGCTGCAGATCTATGCCTCGCTGCAACTGGTACTGATACTGGAGGTTCAATCCGACAGCCTGCTGCTTTTACTGGTATAGTTGGCGTAAAGCCCACATATGGCCGTGTATCGCGCTGGGGTATCATCGCATTTGCTTCTTCACTTGATCAAGCAGGTCCAATGACAAAAACTGTTCGCGATAGTGCAATATTTTTAAATGCAATTTCTGGTCATGATAATAAAGATAGTACATCTGCGCCATTTACAGTTCCTAATTTTGAAACTGCTATAACAGGTGACATTAAAGGCAAAAAAATTGGTATTCCCAAAGAGTATCGCCTGGATGGTATGCCCGATGAGATAGAGAAGTTGTGGAAAGACGGCACTGATATGTTACGTGATGCTGGTGCTGAGATTGTTGACGTATCACTGCCTCATACAAAATACGCATTACCAGCATACTACGTTTTAGCTCCTGCGGAAGCGTCATCAAACCTTGCTCGTTATGACGGTGTTCGTTATGGGCACCGAGCCACACTTAAGTCTGGTGAAGGCATAGATGACATGTATGCTCGAACACGTGCGGAAGGTTTTGGAGATGAAGTTAAACGCCGTGTAATGGTTGGTGCTTATGTTCTTTCGGCTGGTTTTTATGATGCATATTATCGACGTGCACAACGTGTGCGAACATTAATTAAAAAAGATTTTGATGATGTCTATTCCACAGGTGTTGATGCGATACTTACTCCAGCAACACCATCTGCTGCATTTGGTCTGGGTGAGATGAAAAATGAAGACCCAATTAAAATGTACCTTAATGATGTATTTACAGTTACGGTTAACCTTGCTGGTTTGCCAGGTGTATCTGTTCCAGTAGGTCTAAGCGCAGAAGGCTTGCCTTTGGGCTTGCAATTAATCGGGCGTCCTTGGGAAGAGGGTGAAATGTTAAACATAGCTTCAGTGCTTGAAAGTTGTGCTAACTTTAAAACAAAAGCAGATAAATGGTGGTAATATGAAAAAGGTCCTGATTAGTTTAGCGGCATTAATATTATTTACTGCATGTGAAGAGCTCCCAATTCCATCTCAAGTTGGTTTTGTATCTGTGCAGCCGTTACTTGGGATCTCTGTGCCAAATAATGATGGTGAAAGTACAATAGGTAACCCTGATTTAGAAAATCCTATCACAGAAAGTATTACTGCTACGCCTGTACCTGTCGAAGGTCTTTATGAACCTGCATTATCTATTCCAGGTGGTGATGATGAATCTAAAAAGCACGTAATAATAAGCAAAATACGCGAGATTACACTCAAAAAACGTAATAAGACATTAGATTTACGTGACTATAGTGCTACCCAAATGCATTTTGTAGGAGAAAATATTTATAACCGCTTAACTTTTAGATATTCTGAGGGAACTAATTGTAATGAGTACTCAGTCCCTGAAATTGCACAAATGGCATTTTTAAGCGCCGGTGGACCAAGACGTGACACGTTATTATTAGATTCTGATGGTGATGGGTTTGCTTGCGCTTGGGTCCCAATACGCTAACATCTTTTTATGGTATTTGATTTAAATATTAAGCAATATTTTTCACCTAATTGTGGGCCTCGTAAACATGGCTCCCCTCCTGATATGATTGTTTTGCACTATACTGCAATGGAGAACGTGATGAGTGCAATAGAACGTTTATGTGATCCAAAATTTGAAGTATCCGCACATTATATTATATCTAAAGAAGGCAAAATCACGCAAATGGTCGATGAAAGCCTACGCTCTTGGCACGCCGGAAAAGGTACTTGGGGTCAAGTGAGAGATATCAACTCTCATTCAATAGGTATTGAACTTGATTATTGCCCATCAATTAATGATGAATTGGATTTCGATTATCTACAACTACAAGCGCTGGAGGTGTTACTTTTTGATATTTTAAACCGGCGGCCAGAGATTATAGCTAAAAATATAATTGGGCATTCTGATATGTCGCCTGGTAGAAAATTTGATCCTGGGCGTAGATTCCCATGGCAGACTTTTGCTAAAAAAGGTTTAGGTGTATGGCCGCATAATATTGAAAGTAAGGCACCTGATTGGGATATTTTTAAGCATGCTGCAAAAATATTTGGTTATTGCCCACCTAATAATGATGAAGATGGTTGGAATGCAGTTTTGTATGCGTTTCGCTTAAGGTTTTTGCCTGATCAAGAGGGTGAGTTGTCTATGTCTGATATGGGTGTAATAATATCTTTGGCTAATAATTGGCCAACTCATCTGTAAAATAGAATTTTTTTGGTTTTAATATGTCTCGTAAAATTTAATACTTTTTATTTTTTTGTCTCATGAATCATGAGTGTAAATACTATTGTGAGAGACCGTTAGTAAAATCCATTGACGGTCACGTGTTCATCTAATATGCATAAATCGCGGATGGCTGGGCGGCCGCGCGCAAGCGAGGAAAGTCCGGACTCTTTACAGCAATGACGGCGGGTAACGCCCGCCTGGGGTAACTCAAGGGAAAGCGCCACAGAAAAAAAACCGCTCGTCATGTACGAGTAAGGGTGAAACGGTGGGGTAAGAGCCTACCGCGGTGTTGGCAACAGCACTGGCATGGCAAGCCCCGTCAGGAGCAAAACCAAGTAGGAATCGCGTGCCTTTATGGGCGGGGTCGCTGAAGCCCCAGCAGGTTCGGGTGGTTGCTAGAGCCTTGTGGTAACGCAAGGCCCAGATGAATGGTCGCACACGACAAAATCCGGCTTATAGGCCATCCGCATATTATCAAATTTAACAATAACTCTAAAATATTTATATATTTGCTAGTAACGAAATTTTTAGATATGTTCACTATAAGTTCCTATAATTTTTAATGTTTAATATTATAAAGTATAAATTCAAAAATATGAGTAATACAACATATAGATAATGATAAAATATTTACACTATATATGCTGTAAATTTAGATTTACCCATAAAAAACCATAAAATCCCAAAAAATACCTTTTATAACCAGTCAAAATCATTTATTAATAAAACATGATGAGGTGAGACGTATCAATTGGACGATAAGATCCATGGATACCAAACGGTTTCATACAGGCGCCCCCCATCTAAAAAGTAAGATCTGGACGGATACGAGCAGACACCTCCCTGGGTGGTATCCCTCAAACCAGACAGTCCTAAATTGGACAAGGGCGGCGAATCAAGCAGTGGCAGCAGCTTGGTTCGCCGTTTCACTTTAATGGCTTAGGCCGAGAATAAAGAGGTCGCAATCGTGGCACGCAGATTTAGAGGCGAAATCGTTCAAAAAGTGGACGGTAAGGGTAGAGTTTCTATTCCAGCCCCGTTTCGACGTGTGCTAGAAGAAGGTGATCCTGACTGGACTAATGGTTTGCGCCCTGAATTAATATTAGTTTACGGCGGTCAATCGCAAAAGTATATCGAAGGATATTCAGTGCGAGCCATGGATGATATTGAAGAAGCAATTGAGTCCATGCCATATGGAGACGATCGTTCTGCAATGGAAATGAATTATTCTACTAAATCATTACAAATGAATATAGATGAGACTGGGCGAATTATTTTAAATCCAGTACTTATTGAAAAGCTTAGCTTAGGTGGAGAGGTTGTATTTGCAGGAACTGTTAAAACCTTTCAAATATGGCGCCCTGATATATATAAAATATACAGTGAGCAGCGTGAGGTGGCGCTGGCAGAGCGCGGTGTTGGATTTGATTTACGTCAAGTTTTGAATAAACCGATTGGAATTTAAGCCATGAGTCTGGCCCAGACCCATCAATCATCTGCGCCTCATATCCCAGTTTTATTGTTACCAATTTTAGACGCGGTTAAACCTATTTCTGGACAATGGCTTGATGGTACTTTTGGTGCTGGTGGCTATACGCGCGCTCTTTTAGATTCTGGCGCTGATACTGTTTATGCCATCGATCGTGATCCAGAAGTTTTTGTTCGCGCCAAAACTTGGGCAAGTAAATATCAGGATCGATTAAAACTTATACATGGCACGTTTGGAAATCTTGATGCATTAGCTACAGAAGCTGGAAGTGGGCTGCTTGACGGTGTTGTTTTAGACATTGGAGTATCATCAATGCAAATTGATCAGGCTGATAGAGGTTTCTCATTTATGAAAGATGGGCCTTTAGATATGCGTATGGCACAATCAGGTATGTCAGCTGCAGATATTGTAAATTCTGTTGATGAAGACGTCTTAGCAGATTTGATATATTTGTATGGAGAGGATCGTGCTTCACGGCGCATTGCGCGAAATATAGTTAGGGCGCGCGAAAATTCAAGGTTTGAAAGTACTTTTCAATTAGTTAAGGTTATTGAAGCCAGCTTACCTAGACCAAAGCCAGGCCAAACACATCCAGCAACTAGAACTTTTCAAGCCCTTAGAATAGCTGTGAACGATGAATTAGGGCAATTAGTAGATGGATTACGCGCTGCGGAAAACGCCCTTTCTGAAGGTGGCTTGTTGGCTGTTGTTACATTCCATTCGCTAGAAGACCGCATTGTAAAACGATTTATTCAAGCAAGGTCTGGAAATAACCCTAAAGGTAATCGATATCAACCTGAACAAGAAGAAGAGGTGAAAGCTTTTGAACGGGTTGGGCGAAAAGCTATAGTTCCTTCAGATGAAGAAATTAAGTTTAATCCTCGTGCTAGATCTGCAAAATTGCGGTTGGCTCGCCGTTTGGACACTGTTTCTGAAGATATTTCACCATTTGATATTGGGCTTCCTAAATTCGATTTGGAGCGCTTAATTTAATGCGTATTTTTATATATATCATGTGTTCTGCTCTCGTACTTTTAGTTGCCTATTGGGCATATACTGAAAACTATACTACTCAAATGTCCATACGTCGCGTTAATGAGTTGCATAAGAAAGTTGCAAATGAAAAAGAAACTATTTCAATTCTAAATGTTGAATGGGCTTATCTAAACCGGCCTAAAAGATTACAGAATCTAGCAGATTTAAATTTTAGGCATTTAAATTTAGTGCCTTTAACAGCTCATCACTTTGCAGAGCTAAATACTATACCTTTGCCACCGACCCAGAATTTGATTGTTAACTCACCAGTTTTGGTATCTAGCGATGGAGGCAAACAGTTTCCATGAGAAGAAAGCCTTTACGCCCACTTGCCCATGTTATCGCATCACGCCTTCAAGGTGAAAATCCAAATTTAATTGAGGCAGACGAACGTTGCAATCGTAATCAAGCTATTCAGGTTAAAACGCGTGTTCGTGCTGAAACTCGGCTGATGTTATTGGGTATAGCTTTTATTCTAGGGTTTTGTGCCATTGGTGGCAAAATGGCAATGTTAGCGTCCAGCTCGCCCCATGGGGTATCTAAACATAGAGTTGGATCAGAAATTATGAATCAACGTGCTAATATAATTGACCGTAATGGAAATATTTTAGCAACAAATATGTCTACTCAAGCACTTTATGCGCAACCACCTTTGATGATTAATCCAAAAAAAGCTGCAGCTGATTTACAGATTATTTTTCCTGATATCAATTATGACCAACTTGTTCGTGACTTTAGTGATGAGAAGAAAAAATTTGTTTGGGTGAAGAAGCAAGTATCTCCTGAGAAGCGCCAGCTAGTACATGATCTAGGTGAGCCAGGGTTACTATTTGGAAATAGAGAAATGCGCTTATATCCAAATGGTAAGTTGGCAGCGCATATTTTAGGTGGAACTCGGTTTGGCGAAGAGGGTGTGCATGCTGCTGAAATTATTGGTGTTGGTGGAGTTGAAAAATATTTTGATACCATGTTGCGTGATCCAGCTTTGGAAGGCTCACCCTTACAATTATCAATTGATTTAAGTACACAAGCTGCAACTCGTCAAGTTTTAGAAGATGGCATGCGCTTTACGAATGCCAAGGGTGCTTCTGCAATCTTGATGAATATTCACACTGGTGAAATTTTATCCTTAGTATCTTTACCTGATTTTGATCCAAACAATCGCCCTCATGATGCGGTATCTGGTGATGCTTCAGATAGTCCACTATTTAATCGTGCAGCTCAGGGTTTATATGAATTAGGCTCAACTTTTAAAATTTTTACAGCGGCAACATCACTGGAAAAAGGATTAGCAAACCCGCAAACAATAATTGATACCACTCCGTTTAAATGGAACCGGAAAACTTTTAGAGATTATAGAGATTATGGGCCCATCAACACGATGGAAGATGTAATTATGAAATCATCTAACACTGGAACTATACGCATGGCCTTAGCCGCGGGCTCTATATCCCAGCAAGATACATTAAAAGATTTAGGTTTTTTTGAAGCTGTACCAGTTGAGTTAGGCGAAGCTAGCCGGACAAAACCATTAATACCAAAAAACTGGTCTGATAGTTCAACAATAACAATTTCATATGGGCATGGAATTTCCGCAACACCGTTACATTTAGCCACAGCGTATTCCATTATTTCTAACGGTGGATATCAAGTAAAACCAACCTTGAAACGCCTTAAGTTTAACAATTTAAGAGGAAAAAAAATAATTTCAGAAAAAACGTCAAAACAATTAGTTTCTATGTTAAGACGAGTTGTTAGCGAAGAAAAAGGCACTGCTAGCATGGGTGAAGTTGTGGGTTATGAAGTTGCTGGTAAAACAGGAACTGCCAATAAGCCATCTCCAACAGGTGGATATTACGACAAAAAAGTAATTGCAACTTTTGCTTCAGTATTTCCCGCTAGTAAGCCTAAATATACTTTAATTGTATCTCTTGATGAACCAGAATTCTATGCTCTTGGTGAAAAACGTCGTGCTGCAGGTTGGACAGCCGTGCCAGTAGCAGCTGAAATTATTAGCCGTGTTGCGCCAATTTTAAATTTACGCCCCATTATGCCAAACTTGCAGGTGACTTACACGTCACTTAAAAGCCAATAAGGTGCCCTTAATGTTGGAAAAGTCCCCGGATCCAAAAAGATTGAGTGAACTTGGATTATTTGTATCAGATGGTATTCTGAGTGATCCTATAATTAATAATATCTGTGTGGATAGCCGCAAATTAAAAGCTGGAAATTTATTTGCAGCGATGCCAGGTGCGCTTCAACATGGCTGTAATTTTATTGAATCTGCAATTATGATGAATGCAGCAGCCATTCTAACAGACTTAGAAGGTTTGAAAATTGCTAGACAAAAATTATTTAATCTAAATATACCTATAGTAGTTTCTAAGGATCCACGGTTAAGCTTATCTAAAGCAACAGCTAGGTTTTATTCGGGTCAGCCCGCTACAATGGTAGCTATTACTGGTACCAATGGCAAAACTTCAGTTGCTAATTTTACTAGGCAAATTTGGGAAAATTTAGGAAAAAAAGCAGTAAATATTGGTACATCTGGAGTGGAAGGAGCTTATTCTTCTTCATTGTCACACACTACACCTGAACCAATTGTATTACATAAATTATTGTATGAATTAAAGAATAATGAAATCACGCATGGAGCAATGGAAGCTTCGAGTCACGGTTTGGATCAACGTCGATTAGATGGTGTATATTTAACTGCTGCAGCATTTACAAATTTTACCCATGACCATTTAGATTATCATAAAACATTTGAAACATATTTTTCCTCAAAGTCAGAATTGTTTAATCGTGTATTGTCCCCAGAAGGATCTGTAGTAATTAATATGGATGACCCTAAAGCTGTTGATATTTTAAATATAGCTAAATCTCGTGGCCAAGACATTATTAGTGTTGGTGCATCTGATTGTGATTTAACTTTAAAAAAATGCAATTTGGATGCTACTGGTCAGCAAGTTTTATTTGCATGGCGTGGTCGAATGAAATCGGTTCGATTGGATATGATTGGTCACTTTCAAGCCATGAATGTTCTCCAAGCTGCAGCTTTAGTTATTGCCTGTGGTCAACAGCCTGATGAAGTTTTTGATACACTTGGAGAGTTAAAAACTGTTCTAGGACGAATGCAGTTAGCAGCCAAGCGTGCTAATGGGGCCTCAATTTTTGTAGACTATGCACATACACCTGATGCTATAAAAACAGCTTTAAGTGCAATGCGCCCCCATGTAATGGGGCGAATAATTATTATTATGGGTGCCGGTGGCGATCGTGATGCTTCTAAGCGTGAGTTGATGGGGCAAGCAGCAGCAGAAAACGCTGATGTAGTTTTTGTCACAGATGATAATCCACGTAATGAAAGTCCAAGTTTAATACGTGATGCTGTTATGCGTGGTTGTCCAAATGCTACAGAAATCGATGACCGAGCAAAAGCAATTTTGATGGGTGTAGATGCCTTGCAGGCTGGGGACGCTTTGCTCATTGCAGGTAAAGGACATGAAATGGGTCAAATCATTGGGGATGATATTTTTGCTTTTAATGATGTAGAGCAGGCCAGTATAAGTGTTGCCACTTTAGATGAACTAAGTCTGTGACGCTTTGGTCTTCTACCGATGTTGAAACGGCAACGGGAGGTTTTGCAACAACTAATTGGTCTGCAACTGGCATTTCTATTGATACACGAACAATTCAAGTTGGTGAACTATTTGTTGCATTAAAAGATCAGAGAGATGGCCATAATTTTGTTGCCACTGCGCTTGCTAATGGAGCTTCTGCCGCATTGGTTTCAAGGGTTCCAGATGGTGTAGACAAAAATGCACCATTATTAATTGTCCCTGATGTGTTAGCGGCGCTTCAAGATATGGCGCAATTTGCAAGGGCTAGAACAAGTGCTGTGGTAATTGGTGTAACTGGTTCTGTCGGAAAAACCTCAACGAAAGAAATGTTAAAAATGATTCTTTCTATTAGTGGTAAAGTACATGTTGCTGAAAAAAGCTTCAATAATCACTGGGGAGTTCCACTAACTTTGGCGCGGATGCCCATAAATGCCAATTTTGCAGTTATTGAAATAGGAATGAATAGTCCAGGAGAAATTCGTCCCCTAGCGAAGTTGGCTAATTTAGATATCGCTATGGTTCTTAATGTTTCAGCTGTACATTTGAAATCGTTTAAAAACGTTCAAGAAATTGCTTATGCAAAATCAGAAATTTTTGAGAACTTATCCTCAAAAGCTACAGCTATTGTTAATAATGACTTACCTTCAACGCCAGTTATGATGAAAATAATAAAAAAAGTTGAAGCTAAAATTATCACTTTTGGCCATGCAATAGATTCAGATTATCGATTAATTGAAACTGACAGGCAGGATACAAAAACTATATCTCATGTTATGATTAATGGTATTAATACAACTTTTAACTTTCATGCAGAAGGTAATCATTTTGCGATGAATGCTTTAGCTGCTATAGCAGCAGCACAAGTGGCTGGTGGTAGTTTAAGTGAAATAATCCAAGCCTTATCAGACTGGGAAGCACCTGCTGGACGGGGTGAACGGAAGTCGATTAAGTATGGTTCTGGATGTATTGAATTAATCGATGAGAGCTATAATGCAAATCCTGCATCGATGGCCGCTGCGCTCGAAGTTTTAGCAAATAGCGAGGCATTAGGAAGTAAAATTGCTATATTAGGGGAAATGGGTGAGTTAGGCTCAGAAGAATTATCATACCATGTTGACCTAGCATCTTTAGACGTAATTACTAACATAGATATATTTCACTTGGTTGGCCCTATGATGCAAAGTATGTATGAAGCTTTGCCTATTAAAAAACGTGGATTATGGGTCGAGACAACAGATGAATTAGTGCTACAAATTAGGTCTCTTCTCAGTGTGAATGATATTGTAATGGTAAAAGGCTCAAACTATACGCGAGTTTCAAAAATAGTAGAAGTAATTAAGAAATTAGACGCTTAGGTATAAATAAGGAGTAATGAGAGATGTTGTATTTTTTGAGTGAACTATCAGATGGTGGTGATGCGTTTAATCTTTTTAGATACATTACATTTCGTTCAGGTGGAGCATTTTTTACAGCTTTATTATTGTCATTTATGTTTGGTGCACCTGTAATTCGACGTCTTAAAAAAATGCAAAAAAATGGCCAACCTATACGCAAAGATGGACCTGCCAGTCATATTCTAGAAAAATCAGGAACACCAACAATGGGTGGAGTCTTAATACTTGGAACTTTGTTATCATCTACGCTTTTGTGGGCTCGATCGGATAATGGATATGTTTGGATCGTACTTTTTGTGACTATTGGATTTGGAATTATTGGATTTTTAGACGATTATTTGAAAGTTACAAAAAATAATACAAAAGGTTTCTCATCTAAAGCTCGTATTATCTTGGGATTATTAATTTCCTTAATTGCGGCCTATAGTGCACAAGAATTACATTCAGATGATTTGAGCCGTCATCTGGCTTTACCCATTTTTAAAGATACATTATTAAATCTTGGAGTGATTTATTTTCCTTTTGCAATGATCGTAATCGTTGGTGCCGCAAATGCTGTGAATTTGACAGATGGTTTAGATGGCTTGGCCATAATGCCAGTTATCATTGCTGCTGGAACATTGGGAGTTATTGCATATATTGTAGGGCGTACTGATTTTACTGCCTATCTCGATGTGCATTATGTACAGGGTACAGGAGAATTACTAGTTTTCACATCCGCATTAGTGGGAGCTGGTCTGGGGTTTCTTTGGTATAATGCGCCACCTGCAGCTGTTTTTATGGGGGATACTGGCTCTTTAGCATTAGGTGGTGCGCTGGGTGCTATTGCTGTTTCGACTAAGCATGAATTAGTGCTTGCTATAGTTGGTGGTCTTTTTGTGGTCGAAGCTTTGTCTGTTATTATTCAAGTAATTTATTTTAAGAGTACTGGAAAGCGAGTATTTTTGATGGCACCTATCCATCACCATTTTGAGAAGAAGGGTTGGGGAGAAGCTCAAATAGTGATCCGTTTTTGGATAATTGCTTTAATTCTTGCCTTAATTGGCTTAGCAACATTGAAGTTACGCTAATGATACCTGTTCGTGGATATACTGGTTGCAGAGTTGCTGTTTTGGGCCTGGGACGCTCTGGTTTAAGTGCTGCGCGTGCTTTACGTGCAGGTGGTGCAGAGCCAATTGTTTGGGATGATAATGAACAATCTCGAATTGCTGCAGACGCTGAAGATTTTAAGATTCTTGATTTATCAAAAGACTCATCGTGGGATGGCATAGTTAGTTTAATAGTTTCACCTGGGATTCCACACTTATACCCAACCCCGCATGAAATTGTTTCAAAAGCATGGGATAAGGGGGTCGTTGTAGATAATGACATTGGATTATTTTTTCGTTCCTATGCTACTCAGGATTGGGATAACTTTGAAGTAATGCCCAAAGTGATTTGCATTACAGGTTCTAATGGAAAATCTACAACAACCGCCTTGGTTGCTCATATACTTGAGACAACTAAGCGCCCTGTAGTTGTGGCTGGAAATATAGGGCGAGGTGTGCTTGACATAGAGCCTGCTTTAGATGGTGCCATTGTAGTTTTGGAATTGTCTTCCTATCAAATTGAACTTGCTCGTGCCTTAGCGCCTGATATTGCTGTTTTTATAAATTTATCACCTGATCATTTAGATCGCCATAATGGAATGGGGGGATACTTTGCAGCCAAGCGGCGTTTATTTATAGATGGCAATCCTGATCGTGCAATAATTGGAATAGATGAAATTGAGGGCCGTTTTTTAGCCAATCAATTACGCCAAGAAACATCCTCTGGTGATCCTGTCATTAGTATCTCTAAAAATAAAAAACTTCAGACTGATGGATGGTCTGTATTTGTGCGAAAAGGGTTTTTATCTGAATGGCGCAAAGGACGCCAGATGACGTCTATTGACCTACGTCCTATTCTAGGATTGCCAGGTGAACATAATCACCAAAACGCATGCGCTGCTTATGGTGTTTGCCGCTCCATTGGAATGGCCCCAAAGGCAATAGAAGAGGCGCTGTATTCTTACGTAGGCCTTCCACATAGGTGCCAAATTTTAGGTAAATATAATGGTGTTACCTTTGTTAATGATAGTAAGGCAACTAATGCAGATGCTGCTGAAAAAGCGTTGTTATCTTTTAGTAATGTTCGTTGGATTGTTGGTGGTGAAGCTAAAAGTGGTGGAATTTCATCACTGGAGCCTTACTTTTCTAGAATGAAAAAAGCATATTTAATTGGTAGTAGTATGACAGCTTTTGCTGAGCAATTACATCACATAGATTATGTAAAGTGCGAAACTATTTCTAATGCAGTTAGGTTAGCAATTGATGATGCAGAAGTTGGTGATGTTATTCTACTTGCACCAGCCTGCGCCAGCTTTGATCAATATGAGAGTTTTGAGGCGCGAGGAAACGATTTTATCAATATAGTTGAGGCTATAGATAATAAGAATAGTAATTAATAAAAGTGAGCTCTTAATTTTTCTATTAATTTAATAATATGATCTTTGATGAGCACAGCTTCGCCATGTTTGATATTCAGCATTATCTATATGCTGGAAATCTGATTCTAACTATGCAATAATAATATTAATAATAATAAGCTGAACCCGAAAACGAGGCAGCAATAGAGCAAATGCAGACAGGCGATATCTCATGACGGATATGGTATTTGGCACGGTTGCACAGCAACCTAGTGAACCAGTTCTTCCACGTTGGTGGCGTACAGTAGACCGTTGGTCTCTAACTTTTGTAGTAGTTCTTTTTGTTATTGGTATTTTGCTCGGATTGGCAGCATCAGTTCCATTAGCAGAGCGTAATGGTTTAGTCCCTTTTTACTATGTTTATAAGCAGTTATTTTTTGGCATAATTGCCCTTATTATAATGATTTTAACCTCAATGTTAACGCCTCGTATGGTACGTCGATTTGGCATAATTGGATTTATATGTTGTTTTCTAGCAATTTGTCTTCTGCCGGTATTGGGAACTGATTTTGGCAAGGGTGCAGTGCGGTGGTATTCACTTGGTTTTACATCAGTTCAACCATCTGAATTTTTAAAGCCTTGTTTTGTTATCTTTACTGCATGGCTGATGGCTGCAAGTTTTGATGTGAGTGGCCCACCTGGTAAGCGTATGTCTTTTGTTGTTTGCGTTTTTGTTGTGGCACTTTTGGCTTTACAGCCTGACTTTGGCCAGGCGTCCCTTTTTCTTGCATCTTGGGGTTTGATGTATTTTGTGGCGGGTGCGCCATTATTACTTATGATCTTAATGCTTGTTGGTGTTGTTGGGGTAGGTTTGTTTTCATATAATAGTTCAGAACACTTTGCGCGCCGCATCGATGGGTTTTTATCACCAGACATCGATCCTCGAACTCAATTGGGTTATGCAACTAACGCTATTCAAGAAGGTGGATTTTTTGGGGTAGGTGTTGGCGAAGGTTCGGTAAAATGGTCTCTGCCAGATGCACATACAGATTTTATTATTGCTGTTGCTGCTGAAGAATATGGTTTAATTTTAGTACTAATTATTATTAGTTTATTTATGGCAATTACAGTAAGGTCTTTGTTGCGGCTTATGGCTGAACGTGATATTTTTGTTCGCCTTGCAGGTACTGGAATTGCATCACTATTTGGCATGCAGGCGATGATTAATATTGGTGTTGCTGTGCGGTTACTGCCTGCTAAAGGAATGACATTACCCTTTATTAGTTACGGGGGTTCTTCATTGATTGCTGGTGGTATAGGATTAGGCATGCTTTTGGCCTTTACTCGATCACGCCCTCAGGGAGATATTTCTGACATACTAACTCAAACGAAAATTAAGAAATGAATTACAAACCTTTAATTGTAATAGCTGCGGGTGGCACTGGAGGGCATATGTTCCCAGCTCAAGCCTTGGCTGAAGAAATGTTAAAGCGTGGCTGGCAGATAAAATTATCAACTGATCCACGCGGTGCTCGTTATGCGGGTAACTTTCCAGAAAAAGTAGTTGTTGAAGTCGTAAATGCATCCACCTTTGCACGTGGTGGGATTAAAGCAAAATTACTAACACCATTCCTTATTTTACGCGGATTTTTCACAGCCTATTTATCAATGCTAAATGAGCGCCCAACTATTGTTGTGGGCTTTGGTGGTTATCCAGCTGTGCCTGCAATGTTGGCTGCAGGTGTATTAAAAATCCCACGGGTCCTCCATGAACAGAACGGTATTTTGGGAAGGGTGAATAAAGTATTTGCTAAAAGTGTGCAGGCTGTGGCCTGTGGTACTTGGCCAACTGATTTACCTAAAGGCGTTGTGGGACGTCACACAGGAAACCCTGTACGGAGTTCAGTATATAAGCAGGCAGGCTCACAATACATTCCACCAGGGAATTGGCCTATAAGTTTATTGGTGATAGGCGGATCCCAAGGGTCAACTATTATCGCTGAAAGTACGGTGAATGCTATTGCTCTACTGCCAGAGAGTATGCGCGCTAATTTACGTGTAGCTTGCCAAACAAGGGGGCCAGACATAGATAAAATTACTAAAAGTTTTATAAAATTAGGTATAGATGCTGAAATTCAATCATTTTTTACAGACATTCCTAGACGTATATCTCAAGCCCAATTGATAATTTCTCGTTCAGGAGCATCATCTATTGCTGATATTTCAGTTATTGGGCGTCCCTCAATTCTAATTCCATATGCTGCAGCAACTAGTGATCATCAAAATATAAATGCACACGGATTAGTAGCTGCAAATGCAGCGGTTGTAATTCAAGAAAATGCCCTTAATGCAAAAGTTTTAGCTGATTGTATTCTTAAAATTTTATCTTCTGCTGCTGATGCTGCTAAAATGGCTACTTCTGCGCTTGCTAAAGGTAAGCCAGAGGCTGCGTTCGAACTGGCTGATCTTGTTGAAGGAATAGCGCAAAATGAATAAAAAAATTCAAACGAAAACAAAAATACCATCTCAACTAGGAACCATACATTTTATTGGTATCGGAGGAATTGGTATGTCTGGAATAGCCGAGGTGCTAATCAATCAAGGCTTTACTGTTTCTGGCTCGGATTTAAAAGAAACTGCAATTACTAGGCGTTTGGTTGAATTGGGTGGACTAATTAATTACCCTCAAAAAGCAGAGAATATAGATAATGTTGAAGTTGTGGTTATCTCATCTGCCATTAAACCTAGCAATCCAGAATTAGATCATGCCCGTAAATTAGGATTACCAATTGTACGCCGAGCTGAGATGCTGGCAGAATTAATGCGCTTAAGATCTAATATTGCCATTGCTGGAACCCATGGAAAAACTACTACTACTACTATGGTTGCAACACTTTTGGATTATGGCGGAATTGATCCAACGGTTATAAATGGTGGAATTATTCATGCGTATGGTTCTAATGCTCGTATAGGTGATGGCGAGTGGATGGTGGTTGAAGCTGATGAAAGTGATGGTACTTTTAATAAATTACCTGCAACAATTGCCGTTGTCACAAATATAGATCCTGAGCATATGGAGCACTATGGATCCTTTGATAACTTGCGCGATGCATTTTATAGTTTTGTATCTAATATTCCTTTTTATGGTGTAGCAATTTGCAATACAGATCACCCAGAAGTACAATCTCTAGTTGGACGAATTGATGATAGGCGTGTTGTTACATATGGTTTTAATAAGCAAGCAGATATACGAGCAGAAAACCTTACTTACATAAAAGGGTGTGCACATTTTGATATAAATCTTCAATCTGAAGGCCTTCGTATCGACCATGTTACTTTACCGATGCCAGGTGATTATAATGTTTCCAATGCTCTAGCCGCTATCGCTGTATCGCGGCATTTGAGAATGAGTAGCGATGAAATTCGCAATGGCTTAGCTTCTTTTAAGGGTGTAAATCGCCGTTTTACTCATGTTGCAGAGATTAATGGTGTCACTGTAATTGATGATTATGCCCATCATCCTGTTGAAATTTCTGCAGTATTGGGGGCGGCAAAGCAAGCTACAAGCCGGCGCGTTATCGCCGTACATCAGCCTCACCGCTATAGTCGACTAAATGATTTATTTGAAGATTTTTGTAGCTGTTTTAACGATGCTGATATTGTTGGTATTACTGATGTATATGCAGCTGGTGAAGAACCCATTAAAAACCGTAATCGGGATAGTTTAGTTTCAGGGCTTAAAACTCGTGGTCATCGAAATGCTTTTGCTATTAAAAATGAGCAGGATTTTCAAACTTTTTTTAAGGCAAATTGTCAGCCTGGTGATCTTTTAGTTTGTTTAGGTGCTGGCACAATTAGTTCTTGGGCTAACAGGCTATCTGATGCAGATCTATAATCTTTTTATTAATATTTTAAAATAATAAATAAGAAAATTTAGATATAATATGAATTAGAATTTAAAACACTAAGGTTTTTGTAATGCTTTCTTTATCATTTCCTGAAGTCCGCGGAAAAATTACCGCTAACCGAGTAATGGCAGATCTATCTTGGTTGCGCGTTGGGGGCCCAGCTGATTTTATGTTCCAGCCTGCTGATGAAAAAGATTTGATTAAATTTTTATCTGAGATAGCGGCTGAGATCACAGTGCTTCCAATTGGAGTGTGCTCTAATCTTATTATACGTGATGGAGGTATCCGTGGTGTAGTAGTTAAGCTTGGGCGTGGATTTAATGATGTGAAAGTATTGGATAGTACTCGCATACAAGTAGGAGCAGCAGCTTTAGATTCTCAAGTGGCTCGTAAAGCTGCAGTGGCAGGCATTGATTTAGCATTTTTGCGGACTATACCCGGGACCATTGGTGGTGCAGTAAAAATGAATGCTGGGTGTTATGGAAGCTACATTGCTGATGTTTTTGAAAGTGCTACTGCTATTTCAAGAACTGGAAAATGCGTCACTTTATTCGCTAATGATATGAATTTTAAATATAGAGTTGCACAAATTCCTGAAGGAATGATTATTACTAATGTTATTTTATCTGGGCTTTCTTGTGATCCTTCTGCGATAGAGCTTAAGATGAGTAATTTTTTGCAAAGCCGCGAAGAAAGCCAGCCAACTAAATTGAGGTCGTGTGGGTCAACCTTTCGAAATCCTGCAGGTTTCTCATCTACGGGAGATGCAGAGGATATTCATGATCTTAAGGCTTGGAAGGTAATTGATAATGCTGGAATGCGGGGTGTTAATGTTGGCGGAGCCCAAATGAGTGAAAAACATTCTAACTTTATGGTTAATACGGGTGGGGCAACTGCAGCAGATTTAGAGAATTTAGGTAAAAAAGTGATGAAAAAGGTTTACGCACACTCAGGGATTCAGTTAGAGTGGGAAATAATAAGGGTCGGAGAACCCTAAAATAATTAAAATCCTAAAGCCCGATCAACAGGGTAGGGAAGAGGCGGGTATGTCGAGCAAGGCTATCACCCGTGTAACAGTGCTAAATGGCGGTCCGTCAGCTGAACGAGAAGTTTCGCTGGTTACGGGTCAAGAAGTTGCATCTGCATTACGCGGGGGAGGATATGAGGTTACAGTGATCGACGCAGGTGAGAACTTGTCGGCGAATATAACTGCTTCTAATCCTGACGTAGTTTTCAACGCATTGCATGGGCGCTGGGGTGAGGATGGGTGTGTTCAAGGCCTATTGGAGTGGTTGCAAATTCCTTATACACATTCTGGAGTTTATTCATCAGCGCTTGCGATGGATAAAGAAAAAACAAAAAATGCATACCGAGCTGCAGGCTTGCCAGTAGCAGCATCAATGTTAATACTAAAATCTGATGTTTTGGGAAGGCACCCAATGCCTGCTCCTTATGTTGTTAAGCCATACAATGAAGGTTCTTCTGTTGGGGTTTATATAGTTCAAAAAGGAGATAGCCCAATTGTATCTATGGCGGATGGTATGCCTGAAATGTTAATGGTTGAAGAGTTTATTCCTGGTCGTGAATTGACGTCCTCTGTAGTTAATAATCGCGCCTTAACTGTTACGGATATTTTTACTGATAGCTGGTATGACTTTGATGCTAAATACAAAGATGGTGGGTCGTATCATGTTGTGCCAGCTGATATTCCTAAAGAAATTTTTTCTGCATGTATTGATTATGCTGAACGCGCGCACATTTGTTTGAGTTGTCGCGGGATGACACGTACTGATTTTCGTTGGGATGAAACACTTGGCTTAGCCGGTTTAAAGTTACTTGAAACTAATACGCAGCCAGGTATGACGCCAACATCATTAGCACCTGAACAAGCTGCATATGAAGGTACGTCGTTTTATACTTTAGTCAGATGGATGGTTGAGGATGCGTCATGCAACCGATAGATCGTAAAGAGCCAAAAATTAGTAAAATGTCACCGCTAGAATCTATAAATAGGCGGAAGCAGGATGCTCCAAATATTGCTCCTTTGGGCGAAGTCTCAGCTGAAAAAATTGAACGTTTATTTGGGCAAAAGACACCAAAAAAAATTGTGAAGCTAGATCCTGCACCGAGTCGTGTTGGATACAAAATCCAACGCTTATGGTTGACACCAATAGTACGTAGTGGAGTAACGATTGGGCTTCCCTTAATAATAATATTTTTAATAGGACTATATTTTTCAAAAAATGATATTCTGCGTGCTAGGCTTGCGGATGTTATGTTGGAGGCCCAGTCAAGCATTCAAGCGCGGCCAGAGTTTAAAGTCGAGTTAATGAAAATTGATGGTGGAACTGAAGAACTTGCATCGTCTATTCGAAAATCTTTAAATTTACAGTTCCCAACAAATTCATTTGATTTGGATTTACCTAAAATTAAAAACCAGATTGAGCAGATGGATGAAGTAAAAGTGGCCTCATTATTTTTGCGATCTGGTGGATTATTGGAGGTACGGCTTGATCAACGCAAACCACTTATTATATGGCGTGATGGGCCTAAATTAGAGATGCTTGATTCTGAAGGTGAGTTAGCTGGTTTATTAACATCTCGCCTTGATCGCCAAGATTTGCCATTAATTGCAGGCACTGCAGCAAAAGCGCATATGTTTGAAGCTTTAGAACTTTATACCATGGCTGAGCCCATTGTAAATAGACTGCGTGGACTACGCCGAATGGGAATGCGACGTTGGGATGTGATTTTAGATCGAGGCCAGATTATTCAACTACCAGAAGATAATCCGCTAGATGCTTTAAACCGTGTTTTGGCCTTAGACACTGCTCAACAAATTTTAAATCGTGATATTGTCATAATTGACATGCGTGATGCTGCCCGTCCAGTTTTACGCCTTACTGACCTTGCAACTAAAATTATCCGCGCTTCCGCGCTAACTGAATAGAGATCTTTCATGCAAACTCTTTACGAAACCCAAAAAATAATGCGTCAGAAGCGACGTGCAGCACTACAGCGAGGTGTTGTTGCAATTTTAGATGTTGGTACATCTAAAATTGTTTGTATGATTTTACAATTTGATCCTTCTGTCCAAATGCATGCGTCTGAAGGTATGGGCGCTATAGCTAAGCATGGAGCATTTCGTGTTATTGGAGTGGCAAAAACTCGTTCACGAGGCGTAAAGCTTGGTGAAATATCTACTATGGAAGAGACTGAACGTGCAATACGGACTGCAGTCCAGGGTGCGCAGAAAATGGCTAATGTTCGCGTTGATCATGTCATGGCTTGCTTTTCTGGTGCTAACCCTAAGTCTTATGGTTTGGCAGGGGAGGTTGCTGTAGAGACGGGCAATGTCACTGATATGGATATAAGCCGTGTTTTGGCTGCATGTGATGCTCCGAATTTTGGGGATGGGCGTGAAGCAATTCACGCTATGCCAGTAAATTTTGCTTTAGATCAAAATCCTTCTCTATCTGATCCACGGGGCCAAATTGGACATTCGTTATCTGTAGATATGCATCTGTTAACCATTGATACTCGCGTTATTCAGAATTTAATAACGTGTATTAAGCGTTGTGACTTGGAGTTGGCTGGGGTTGTATCATCCGCCTATGCATCAGCTATTTCTGCTCTTGTAGAAGATGAACAAGAATTGGGTGCTGCTTGTATCGATATTGGCGGTGGATCAACTTCAGTGGCAGTATTTTTACGTAAACAAATGATTTTTGCAGACTCTGTTCGGATAGGTGGAGATCATGTCACATCAGACCTATCTTCAGGACTTCAAATTCCCCGTAATACTGCAGAGCGTATTAAAACTATTCATGGTGGTGTCGTTGCTACATCAATGGATGATCGAGATATGATCGATGTCGATGGGCAGTCTGGTGATTGGGATCATGATCGCCGTCAATTCACAAGATCAGAAATTATCGGTATTATACGTCCTCGTGTGGAAGAAATACTCGAGGAAGTTTATTATAAATTACAAGCAGCACGTTTTGATACCTTACCAAGTCAACGAATTGTTTTGACAGGTGGAGCAAGCCAAATTCCTGGTATGGAAGGTTTAGCTAGCCGAATTTTGGGCCAACAAGTTCGATTAGGCCGTCCGTTGCGTGTGCATGGATTGCCTCAAGCAGCAACAGGGCCAGATTATGCAGCACCAGTTGGATTAGCACTTTATGCAGCTCACCCCCAAGACGAGTGTTGGGATTTTGATTTGCCTGCTCAAAGGCTTGGTGTGAAACCAATGAAACGTGCAATGCAGTGGGTAAAAGAAAACTGGTAAAAGTATTTTCAAGCTAAAATCTGCCTAAATATATTTTTTTGGTGATTATATATGCATTAAGTACGATTTTTGGTGACGCCAGCGAATCACTTTGGTATAATAAAATATAATAAGTCGCGAAAAGTGACAGAGCAGTAAATCTTAAAACAGGCGGGCAGACCATGACTCTGAATCTCCAAATACCTGAAGCAGCGGACCTACGTCCAAAAATCACCGTTTTTGGTGTTGGTGGCGCGGGGTGTAATGCAGTAAATAATATGATAGAAAAAAACCTTGATGGGGTTGATTTTATTGTAGCCAATACTGATGCCCAAGCTTTGCAGTTATCAAAAGCATCAATTCGCATTCAGCTTGGTGAAAAAGCAACTGAAGGTTTGGGCGCAGGTGCTCAACCTGCTGTTGGAGCTAAAGCTGCTGAAGAAAGTATAGAGACAATAGTGGATCATTTGGCTGGAAGCCATATGTGCTTTATTACAGCTGGTATGGGCGGTGGTACTGGTACTGGTGCTGCGCCTATTATTGCTCAGGCAGCCCGTGAATTAGGAATATTAACTGTAGGGGTTGTAACAAAACCTTTTCAATTTGAGGGATTTAAGCGAGCACGTCAGGCTGATGATGGCGTTGAAACTCTTCAGTCTGTTGTAGACACATTAATTATTATCCCAAATCAAAATTTATTTCGTATTGCAAATGAAAAAACAACATTTACAGAGGCATTCAGCCTTGCAGATGACGTTTTATATCAAGGGGTTAAGGGTGTAACTGATTTAATCGTCCGACCAGGTATTATTAATCTAGATTTTGCTGATATTCGTGTTGTTATGGATGAAATGGGTAAGGCTATGATGGGAACTGGAGAAGCCTCAGGTGAAGATCGTGCTATCCAAGCAGCAGAGAAGGCGATAAATAATCCATTGTTAGATGAAATTTCCTTAGATGGTGCGCGTGGCGTATTAATTAATATTACGGGTAGTTCTGATCTAACGCTGTTTGAAGTAGATGAAGCAGCAAATAGAATTCGTGACAAAGTTGATCCAAATGCTAATATTCTTGTTGGTTCTGCATTGGATGAAACACTTGATGGTATTATGCGTGTTTCCGTTGTTGCCACAGGTATTGACGCTGCTGAAAAAGATGCTGGTGATACGCCTGTTCCTCGCCGTACTTTAAAATCACCTCTTCCAATGAGGGCTGATGGTAATACTCATTTGCAAGAAGTTACGGTTGCAGAAAAAAAATCTGAACGGTCTACTGTAAGTGAATTAGAAGTTAGCTCTGAAATTTTAGAGCCAACACTTTTTGAAAAACAGGAATATGTAGAGCCAAAACGTTTTCGCGATGACTTGCCTGAGCCTGCATATCAAGCATCAATAGAGCCAAGCTTAGAGACTGTTGATGAATTTCAACCTTCATATGAAAACTTTTCAACAGAGCTGTCTTCCCAGCCAAGTAATGAAACTATGGCTCGTCTGCATGCTGCTGTACAAAAACAGCCAAAGCAACAGCCACTACGAATTACACCACTATCAAATGTTACAGAAACTCTTGGGCGGGGTCATTCAAGTGAGCGCAAAAGTGTTCTTGGCGGTTTAATTTCTCGTATGACAGGATCTGGAAGTTTGGAACCATCATTACGTAGTCAGCCGGCTGCTCCTGCTGAACCACGATATAGTTCAGAATATGAAGAGATGGACATCAACGATGATCAAGTTGAAGTGCCTGCTTTTTTGAGGCGCCAGGCAAACTAAATGCTAAGTTTTAAAAGGGTGCGGTTTTCCGCCCCTTTCTTAGTAGATTAAGTAAATATTACAACTTTTGTTAGATTTGGACACAAAGCGTGAATTGAGTGCTTGTTCAATAAGCTATAGTTATATTTTAAATTTAGAAAAATCTTATTTGTAGGTTGTTATGCAAACAACAGTAAAAAAAACGATCAAAATGTCTGGAGTGGGCCTCCATTCAGGGATTACTAGTAATTTAACTATTTCACCTGCATCTGCTGAATATGGAATATGGTTCCGTCGGACTGATGTTATAGATGGTGATAATCTAATCCCAGCACGTTATGATGCAGTTAATAATACAAAACTTTGCACACGTATTAGTAATTCTAATGGTGCTGAAGTTTCTACAATTGAGCATTTAATGGCTTCACTAGCAGGCACAGGTGTTCATAACGCTATTATTGAAATTGATGGACCTGAAGTTCCAATCATGGATGGTTCGTCTGCTCCTTTTGTTAGTGCAATATTACGTGCTGGTTTGCAGAAGCTTGACGCACCTATCAGGGCTATTAGAGTTTTAGAACCTGTTTCAGTTATGATTGATGATTTTGAAGTTAGCCTTTCACCATGTGAAACATTAAAAATTGATTTTGAAATTAGTTATGACGATGCAGCAATTGGGCATCAAGAAAAAAAATTGAATATGGCTAATGGTACTTTTGTAAGAGAATTATCTAATTGTCGTACATTTGGTAAATTGTGTGATGTTGATCATTTACAATCAATTGGATTAGCTCTGGGTGGCAGCTTAGATAATGCCATTGTTGTAGACAATGGTATAATTTTAAATCCTGAAGGTTTTCGCCGTGTTGATGAATGTGTTGGCCACAAAATGCTAGACGTTCTGGGTGACCTTTATTTAGCGGGTTGTCCTATTCTTGGTAAATACAAAGGTAAGCGTGCGGGTCATAGGGCAACTAATTTAATATTGCATGCTTTATTTTCTAAGCAAAGTGCTTGGGAGATGATTGAATGCTCAAGTGATATCAGCCATGATTTACCTGGAGCAGACATTTCCTGGGATGACTTTGTTCAATAGCTGAAATTTTATATCAGTTTTTTAGTTCATAATTTTGATATTTAAACTGTTGAAATAGTTTTTTCTTCTTATAAAATGTGTTAATTGATAGTAAAATATGCGTACTTGCTACGCCAAAAAATAGGAATTTTTTATGACCATGAAATGGGGCAGAATTACATGGCTATTACTCACTTTTTCTGGTGTCTTATCTGCCTGCAATGGAATGGAAAATTCAGAACCTTTAGAAGAACTTCCTGCTCAAAAGATATATGAACAAGCTGAAATCCTATTAGAAAATAACTTAAACCAAGAAGCTTCAGATTTGTTTGCTAAGATTGAACGACTATATCCTTATTCTAAACTTGCAAAACAATCTTTAATTATGTCTGCAGTTGCAAATCATCAGGGTGGTTTTTATTTACAAAGCCGTGAGGATTCTAGGCGTTTTTTAGATTTTTATCCCGCTGATAAGAATGCTGCACATGCGCAATATTTAATAGCTCTCAGCTTTTATGACCAAATTGATAATGTTAGCCGTGATCAGTCCGTAACATTTGAGGCAATACAGGCATTTAGAAATGTTATCGAGCGTTATCCTAATAGTGAATATGCATCGCCTGCTTTATTAAAATTTGATTTATCGCTGGATCATTTGGCTGGAAAGGAAATGGAAATTGGACGTTATTACCAAAAACGTGGACATTTTGGTGCTGCTATCGCAAGATTCAGAGTGGTTGTAGAAGAATTCCAAACTACTAGTCATACTCCTGAAGCTTTATACCGTTTAGTTGAATCGTATTTGTCGCTAGGTTTGAGTGCTGATGCACAAACAACTGGTGCAATCTTAGGCCATAACTTCCAGGCCTCTGATTGGTACAAGGATGCATATGTTTTGTTAACTGGTCAGGGTTTATCGATGGAAGCAGTAGATAACGAAGGTTCGAGTTGGTTAAATAATTTATGGCGCCGAGTTGGCCAAGGAAAATGGCTGTAACGCGATATGTTACGTGGTATTCATATTACAGACATGTTGTTGATAGATCGGTTAGATTTGAAATTTCAGTCTGGACTGAATGTATTAACTGGTGAAACAGGTGCTGGGAAATCCATTTTACTTGATAGCCTTGGGTTTGTCTTAGGATGGCGTGGTCGTGCAGATCTAGTCCGATCAGGAGCAACTCAGGGTGTAGTTACTGCATGGTTCGATTTAAGTATTGGTCACCCTGCTAGAATTATATTAGTGGAAGCGGGCTTTCCTGAAGCTGATGAGTTAATTTTGCGGAGAACAAATGCCAGTGATGGCCGTAAAACAGCATATGTCAATGATCGACGTTGTTCGGGTGAAATGTTGCGACAGTTATCAGATGTATTAGTTGAATTGCATGGTCAGCATGACGATATTGGACTGCTGAATCCTCGCAAACATTGTGATTTGTTAGATGAATTCGGAAGCTTAGACACATCTAATGTTCGAAATGCATGGAAAGCTTATCATCTTTTTAAAAAGCAACTTGAGGAGACTAAGATTGAATTCACTGCGGCGCAGAAAAATCAAGAATATCTTGTTCATTCACTTGATGAAATCAATCAATTAGCACCTGAAACTGGTGAAGATAAAGCTTTAGATGTGAAGCGTAGATTGATGCAGGCTTCAATAAAAATTCGTGAAGATATAAAAAAGGTATCAAAAAATTTAAGTTTAGACGGAGCTGAAGGTTTATTAAATGATGCAAGCCGTTGGCTTGAAGGTGTATCAGGACAAGCTGAAGGTCGCTTGGATATAGCTATATCTGCATTATCTCGAGCTATATCAGAGCTTTCAACATCGCAACAAGGTGTGGAAAGTTGTTTGTCATCATTGGACTTTGATCCTCTAGAATTAGAGCAAACTGAAGAGCGACTGTTTTCAATACGTGCTCTGGCTCGAAAACATTCAGTACTCCCTGATGACTTAGCTTTATTTAAGCAAGAATTATCAAGAAAACTTAAAGGAATCGAACTGGGTGCAGACAAAATTATTAGTTTGGAACAACAGCTATTCCAAGCAAAAGTTGACTATGATAAACTTGCTTCTGATCTTTCAGTTTCCCGAAAAAAGTCTGCAAAAGAATTAGAGTACTCAATGGCTAAAGAATTGGCGCCGTTGAAATTAGAACAAGCTATATTCACTACAAATTTAGAAGTAGCGAATGCCAGTTCTGATGGGATAGATACCGTAACATTTATGGTTTCCACCAATCCAGGAGCACCGGCGGGACCTATCAATAAAATTGCATCGGGTGGAGAGCTATCTCGGTTTTTACTTGCACTTAAAGTTTGTTTAACAAATAAAACGCAAGGAATAACTATGATTTTTGATGAAATTGATCGTGGTGTTGGTGGCGCAACAGCAGATGCTGTTGGACAAAGGTTATCTGATATTGCTGCCTCAGGCCAGGTATTAGTAGTAACTCATAGCCCCCAAGTTGCGGCTAAAGGCGCTCATCATTGGCGAGTTCAAAAAAGTGTATTAAAAGGTGAAACATTTACTACCGTTGTAGAATTAGACACTGAAGCACGTATAAATGAGATTGCCCGCATGTTGGCAGGAGATATAATTACCCCAGAGGCCCGCGCAGCAGCACAAGCGCTTCTATAGGCGTAGATTATTAAAATATTAAGATAAGATAATATAATATTTTTTAGATAAAATTAATTGATTTAATTCAAATCAATCATTTTTCCTGGATTCATGATATTTTTTGGATCAAATAATCGCTTCAAGTCAGACATTACATTTAGAGCCTCACCATGTTCTTGAGCCATATAATCTAATTTGCCCATCCCAATACCATGTTCACCTGTTACAGTTCCTCCAACATCTAATGCTCTTTGCGCCATGCGATGTGCAAGTAATTTATTACGCTCTAATTCTTTGGCATTATTTGGATCACAGAACAGTAATGTATGGTAATTACCGTCTCCTACATGTCCAATAATCGTACCTACAACATTAAATTCTTTCAAATCATCCTGCGTATCACTTATAGCTTTTGCCAACTTAGATATGGGAACACAAACATCTGTAGACATACCTATCTGTTTTGGAAATAATGCTTTGGTAGCGTAATAAGCCTGATGACGGGCAGCCCATAATTTATTGCGATCCTCAGGCTTAGTTGACCATTGAAAATCACCACCATTAAATTCTTTTATAATTTCTGCCATTGTTTGTGATTGGTCTGCAACGCCAGCATTTGATCCATGAAACTCCATAAATAAATGGGGTGTTTCAGGGTAATCTAATTTTGAATACTTATTTATAGCACGTATGCAAATCTCATCAATTAACTCAATACGTGCTAATGGTATTCCAGCTTGTATTGCCATGATTACAACGTTTACGGCTGCTTTGATTGTTGGAAAATCACAAACTGCAGCAGAAATTGCTTCAGGTTGGCCCTGCAAAGCTAAAGTTAATTCTGTGATTATTCCCAGAGTACCTTCACTGCCAACAAATAGTTTTGTTAAGTCATACCCTGCAGATGATTTTTTCGCACGTGTACCTGTACGAATAATCCTTCCATCTGACAAAACTATTTCCATTGCCAAAACATTTTCTCGCATTGTTCCATATCTGACTGTTGTTGTTCCGGACGCTCGTGTTGCAGCCATGCCACCCAAAGTTGCATTTGCACCTGGATCCACAGAAAAAAACAAACCTGTTGCTCTCAGCTCATGATTTAAGAATTCACGTGTCACGCCAGGTTGAACGATAGCAAACATATCTTCGTTTTGGACTTTTAAAACTTTATTCATATTAGATAGATCAACTGTTATTCCACCCCTGATTGGTAATGCATGACCTTCCAATGATGTCCCAACGCCCCATGGAATAATTGGGCAGTTATATTGAGTGCATATCTTTAAAATTTTTGAAACCTCGTCGGTACTATTGGGAAAGGCAACTGCGTCAGGCAACATAATTTGGAAATATGTTTCATTTTGTCCATGTAAATCACGAACTGCATGAGATGTATTCAAACGATCGCCAAGTAAGGCTTTAATTTTTATGATAGCTGATGCAATGTCATTCATAATGATCTCCAACTTTTATAAAGGTTAACTTAGAGATTATAGTAATTAAAGGGTTAAGCGTTTGAGCAGTGATAAAAATACAGTTTTAAGTAGTTTTATACGATCATTGTCACAACCATTTAAGACTATAAAGAAGCATGGCTTGAACCAAATGCAATTTTGGCTAATTGCTCTAATGATTGGAATAGCTTCTGGTTTTGCAACATTAGGATTTCGCCTCACAGTAACATATTTTCAGACACTATTTTATGGTGAAAGTGGTGAGGCGTTAACTTCAGTAGTTGAAGAGTTACCTTGGTTTATAGTAGTGGGGATTCCAATTTTTGGAGGCCTCCTTATTGGAATTATACTACATTTTTTTACTAAAGATGGCCGAGCAAGGTCAATGGGGCACGTCATTGAAGGGGCAGCACTTTATGAAGGAAGAGTTGAGGGGCGAGCAGGGCTTGCATCAAGCCTAGCTTCTGTGATCACCCTTTCAACGGGTGGATCAACGGGACGTGAAGGCCCTGTTGTCCTTCTAGGCTCATTGATTTCTTCCAAAGTATCACGATGGATTAATGCTGATGGAATTACTGGGCGTAATCTTATGGGTTGTGCCGTTGCAGCAGCTGTTTCTGCATCTTTTAATGCTCCATTAGCAGGAGCATTATTTGCTCTTGAAGTAGTTTTACGCCACTATGCAGTTCAAGCGTTAGCTCCAATTTTGATTGCCTCTGTTGCGGGTACCGTGGTTAGCAGATTGTACTTTGGAAATGTAACAGAGTTCACTTTACCGGTTCACACACAAGATTTTTACATCGAGTTACCAGCACATCTGATATTAGGCATAGTCTCAGCATTTGTTGCCGTAAGCTTGATTAAATCAGTTTTTTGGGCTGAGACACTTGGTGATAAAATTCAAAAAAAATGGTTAATTCCTAATTTTTTGCGGCCTGCTTTTGCGGGTACTCTTTTAGGTTTAATTGCATTAAAATTTCCACATATTATTGGTGTTGGTTATGAAACTATGTCTGATGCCTTAACTGGTGAGCTATTATTATGGACTGCAATTATGTTTGCATTTGCCAAAAGTTTGGCGGTTGTCATAACCTTGTCTGGACGTATGGGGGGAGGTATTTTTTCTCCATCCCTTATGCTAGGTGCATTGACTGGTTTATCGTTTGGTTGGGTAGCAGTTTCTATTTTTCCGTCAGTGCAAGGAGATGAAACCCTCTACGCTTTATCGGGAATGGGTGCTGTTGCAGCCGCTGTTTTGGGTGCTCCCATTTCTACTATTCTAATTGTGATTGAACTAACTGGCGATTGGCAAGCTGGATTGGCAGTTATGGTGGCTGTCTCTATAGCTACAGCTTTTACGAGTAAAATGGTTCATAGATCTTTTTTCTTAACACAATTAGAGCGAAGAGGTGTTCATCTTGCAGAGGGGCCACATAACTATTTATTGGTTAAATACAAAGTTGCATCAATTATGCATGAACCCAAAGCGATTAAGGCAGGATCACATAAAAGGTTGTGGAAAATGGTAGAACAAGGGCGGTATTTAGACATTGGTGCAAATTTAGAAACGGCAATGCCTATATTTATGAATGGTAAATACAAATTTCTCCCAGTTGTAACTCTTGGCAAAGAAAAAAAAGTACCAGAAATAAGTGGAGTATTATATTATCTTGATGCCCTGAAAACTTTTAATAAGGCTTTGTTTGATACTTCAAAAGAAGAACACTCATAGTTTTATAGTGGTGCGCAAGCTAAATTTAACCATTTCTTAGCGCTACCGCTAACTAAATCGTACAGTTTTTCTAATACGTTTGCATGATAATCATTGATCCATTTACGCTCTTGATGGCTTAATAAGCTGATGTCTATCAACGTTTGGTCAATAGGGGCTAATGTAAGAGTTTCAAATTTTAACATTTCACGAGAATTAGTATCTTTTGAATTAGTAGCTTTTTTTACATAAATTAGGTTTTCTATTCGTATTCCAAAATGGCCTTCTTCGTAATAGCCTGGTTCGTTCGATATTATCATACCAGGCTCAAATGGCACTTGATTGTGTCGCGAAATACCATGAGGACCTTCGTGAACAGATAAAAATGACCCTACTCCATGTCCAGTCCCATGATCAAAATCTAGTCCAACTGACCATAAGGCTTGCCGAGCTATAGCATCTATGTCACGTCCTGCCAAACCTTTTGGAAAGCGCAAACAAGAGATAGCTATCATTCCTTTTAATACTAAGGTATTTAATCGAACGGTTTCTATGGGTACTGAACCTATTGCAATAGTTCGAGTGATGTCGGTTGTACCATCCAAATACTGTCCACCACTATCTATAAGCAATACGTCACCTGTTGATATAGTGCGGTTAGTGCTTGTGTTTACACGATAATGAACTATTGCCCCGTTTGGGCCAGAACCACAGATTGTATCAAAAGAAATATTTTTTAATTTTCCGGTAGCAATACGTTTGTTTTCTAAGTTTTTTACTAAATCAATTTCACTTATTTTTAAATTAGTGTCTAAGTTTTTTAATTCACTTAAAAACTCAACAACAGCAGCACCATCCCGAATATGTGCCTTAATACAACCATCCAGTTCAGTTTTGTTTTTGCAAGCTTTAGCTAATATGGTTGGATCTGCTCCAGCCACTACTGAAATATTGGCATTTTCAAGAATATTTTTTATTGCAATAGGAGCCGTCTGGGGATCTATCCGCACTGAACCAGTAAGGGATTCAAGGTATAGGCTAAAATTTGAAACATCATTTATTATTACATCTGATCCTAAGTGATCTCGCAACTCATCATTGACCTTTTGTAGGTTAATAAACAAATTTACCCTGCCATCTGCTGCTACAGTTGCAAAGCATAAGGCAACTGGAGTTTGGCCTAAATCTGTACCTCTGGTATTTAACGCCCATGCAATACTATCAGGTTGAGTCAAAACTACATGAGATTGGCCCGTATCAGTCAATTCTTTCCCGATATCTTTTAATTTTTTGCTGTGATGTATTCCAGCATACTTTAGTGAATGTGGTGTCATTAAGTTAAGTGGAGAATCAGGCTGATCAATCCAAATGGCATCGATTAGGTTCTCAACTTCTAATAGTATTATGTCATTATGTATTGAAGATATAATTTTTTCGATTTGTGCCTCAGTATGTAACCAAGGATCATATGCAAATTTCCCACCACTCGATAGTGCAGTATTAATACAATCAGTTAATTTATCGTTAGGAATATTTTGAATTTCAAAGATATTTGTATCGATTTGGTCAGTTGCCTGTAATGTATATCGCCCATCAACAAACAGTAGAGCGCATTTATTAAAAACAGCGCAATATCCTGCACTACCTGTAAAGCTGGTTAACCATTCTAAACGCCGATCACGTGCCGATACATATTCGCCCATGTGAGTATCAGACCTTGGAATTAAAAAGCCATCAACATGGATTTCTGCCATCTTGGTACGTAACGCCTCAAGCCGTAACTTCCCAGTATCAGGTGTAGTTTTGGCATTAAACGTTTGAAACATTATCTTGCCTGACGTTTTGATACGCGTGGATCATTATCAAACAGCCCAGCTAACTGCTCTGTTATTGCACCAGCTAACTGCTCTGCATCCGTTATTGTCACAGCGCGTTCATAATATCTTGTCACATCGTGACCAATACCAATAGCGGTCAATTCTACTGCACTGCGCTTCTCAATCATTGTAATAACATCACGAAGATGCTTCTCAAGGTATGCAGCAGAATTGACTGATAGTGTACTATCATCTACGGGCGCACCGTCTGAAATAACCATTAAAATTCGACGTGCTTCTGGACGAGCCATCATACGTTTATGTGCCCACTCAAGTGCCTCACCATCTATGTTTTCTTTTAGTAAGCCTTCTTTCATCATTAGCCCTAAATTGGGACGAGACCGGCGCCATGGAGCATCAGCATCTTTATAAATTATGTGTCGAAGATCATTTAAGCGACCTGGGCACTCAGGGCGACCGTTTTGCAGCCAATCCTCACGACTTTGTCCACCCTTCCAGGTTCGTGTCGTAAAACCTAAGATTTCACATTTTACCTGACAGCGTTCTAAAGTTCGTGCCAAAACATCTGCACATATAGCTGCAATCGAAATTGGGCGACCACGCATTGAGCCAGAGTTATCTAACAGAATTGTTACAACAGTATCACGAAACTCTGTATCTTTTTCAACTTTGAACGAAAGAGGTGTCGTTGGATTTGAAATTATACGAGCTAGTCTACCTGCATCCAACAAACCTTCTTCCATATCAAAGGACCAAGAACGATTTTGTTGTGCTTGTAATCGCCGCTGTAGTTTGTTTGCTAAGCGTGACACTGCGCCCTTCAAGGGTTCTAATTGTTGATCTAAGTAAGCACGCAAGCGTTCCAATTCAACAGCTGATGCTAAATCCTCTGCTAAAACTTCTTCATCGAATTGTGTAGAGAAAACTTTATAATTTGGATCAGCATCAGAAACAGGTGGTACTGGTGGCGCAATTGGAGGCTCACCGTCTGGTGCATCTGCTTCTTGTGCATCAGAACTTTCCTCACTTTCATCCATAGAAATTTGTGCTTGTTGTTGATCCATGGATTGCTCGGTGTCATCAGACTGTTCTTGCTGGTCTTCGTCCTCATCTGAAGTGTCACCTGCATCTGTATCTGGATCAGATGCATCTTCTGGTTGGTTTTCTGCTTCTTCTGCATCTTCATTCGAACTAGTATCGTCAGGATCATTCCCAAGTTGATCACCGTATCCTAAATCATCAATTAACTGACGCGCAAAACGTGCAAACTCAGTTTGATCAGTCATTTTACTACCAATGTCATCGAAAGTCTTGCCTGATCTCTCCTCGATTGTGGTCTTCCATTGGCTTAATGCGTTGTTAACTGCTGAAGGCATTTCTCGTCCAGTCGCAACTTGTCGCAAATAATATGATAGAGCCGTTGGCATAGGAACTTCTTTGAATGAGGTTACTTTATCATAACCTAATACTAAAGCTTCAGCCTCTAATTTGGCTTCTATATTACCTGCTGTGCCAGGCATAGCGCGAGCCCCCACGGCTTCACAGCGAGCGGTGGCCATAACTTCATATATCTCACGAGCTTCATTCCCGTCAGGCATATAGCGGTTATGAATGCTTTCATTATGAAATCTTGTACGTAAGGCATACGCATCAGCAGTCCCGCGCGCCAATAAAACTTCTTGGCGGGTCATTCGGCGGCTTACTTGGGGAAGTCGTGCCGTGTCATTTGATAGACCAGGTGGATCTATTGAATATGCAACAGCCAAATCACCATTGGCTGCCATTGCTCGTGTTGCTTCCGCAAGTGCTTTTTTAAATGGGTCAGCAGGGTTATCGTTTGGATTTTTCATTAACCCAGACTTACGGATGCGGCACTTTCAGGAAGTTCTTCGTCAAAGAGGCGTTGGTAAAATTCTGCAACCGTTTCACGCTCTAGTTCGTCGCACTTATTTAAAAATGTTAAACGGAAGGCAAAGCCTACATCTTTAAATATATTTGTATTCTGAGCCCATGCAATTACTGTACGTGGTGACATTACTGTTGAAATATCACCATTCATAAATGCATTTCGCGTCAATTCGGCAACTGTCACCATTCGACCAATCATCTCAACATCTGTACCTGGATTTTTAGCAGTAACTATTTCTGTTTCTTGTGCATGTGGTAGATAATTTAAGGTGGATACAATTGACCATCTATCCATCTGGCCTTGGTTGATTTGCTGTGTGCCATGATACAATCCAGTTGTATCACCTAGACCTACAGTATTTGCTGTCGCAAATAAGCGAAATGATGGGTGGGGTGAAATTACCTTATTTTGATCAAGTAAGGTTAACTTTCCATCTACCTCCAAAACACGTTGGATAACAAACATTACGTCAGCTCGACCTGCATCATATTCGTCAAACACAATTGCAACTGGATTTCGCAATGCCCATGGTAATATGCCTTCTTGGAATTCAGTAACCTGCTTCCCGTCTACTAATTTAATAGCGTCTTTTCCTATTAAATCTATTCGAGAAATATGACTATCCAAATTTACGCGCACAGTAGGCCAATTGAGACGTGCACCAATTTGTTCGATGTGAGTTGACTTGCCTGTTCCGTGGTACCCTTGGATCATAACACGACGATTATATGTGTAGCCAGCTAATATGGCTAATGTTGTATCGTGATCAAACTTGTAGGTACTATCGATATCAGGCACACGATCTGAACTCTCAGGAAAGCCCATCACTTCCATGTCACTGTCGATTCCAAACAGATCCCTAACTGAGTATTTTACGGTAGGTTGTCCGATGTCCAAAGTGCCGTCTGCCATGTGAATAATCCTTTGATATGGCTTGATGTTAAATCAAGCTGTTCTTAAAATGCAAAATAGTACGCAAACTGTTTATGGAAAGTGCTAATGCGACTTTGTGGTCGTATTAGGCCCTAATCTTTAAAATTAGAACTGTTTTTTACCTGATCCCATGCCCAAACAACTTTTTGGAGAAATTCTTCTTGACTGCGATCACCACCATTTAGGTCTGGATGTAATTCTTTAATTAGAGATTTATATTTTTTGCGTAACTCTGGCTTTGTCCAATTGTCTTTAGCTTCCAAAATATCAATTGCTTTGCGTTCGTCAGCAGGAAGGCGTTTTGAGCCACCCAACGAATCCCCTTTGCCTGGATTTTTAGTAGCGTTTTCTCCTAAGACTTGATGAGGATCCTCTATACCTAAACGAGCCCATGCACGTTGTTCTGCAGTTTGTTTTCCTAGGGGTTCCGTTTTGCGTTCCCAAACACGATCTGCTGCAAATTGTTCTTGTAATTCTTCCTCAGTATGTGTTTCAAAGAAATTCCATTTTTGGTTAAATTGGCGGATATGCGCTAAGCAAAACCAACGAAACTCTTCTAAGTTGTCTGGATTTAAGGGAGCGCGATATTTTCCAGGTTCTTGGCACTCAGCGTGCTGACAAGTCATCTTTGAGGTTTCAGATGCGCCCGACATTCCTCGACGCGTACGGGCACGTTTTTTCTTATCTGCGGATACAGAAATGTCGAAATCAAAATTCATGGTGCGCCGGTCTGCCATTTTAGGTCCTTTATTCTCTTGCCCGAGTCAGGTAAGAAATACTACTATATTCCTGACTGTTGCCAAGGGGTAATTGAAAGGAAAATGAAATGAAAACAAGAATTACCACGGCTTTGACACTTGCATTTAATCCTAGCGAGTTAATTGTTATAGATGATAGCGAATCTCACCGTGGCCACGGCGGCTTTCGCGAAGGTGGAGAAACACACTTTAATGTCAAAATAAGATCTTCTAAATTTGCAAATATGACACGTGTCGCAGCTCATCGAGCAGTAATGTCACAATTAAAAACAGAATTTAATGACGGTTTGCACGCTCTATCTTTGGATCTTGGTGCTTCTTAAAGTTATTCTGGTTTTAGATCTATATTCTCTGAGAGATTTAGCTGCTCTGATGTGGGTGAAACATTATCTTTGGTAAATAGAGGTTCTTTTTTTGCAGAAAAACTTTTGAATGGGTTGAAGCTTTCAACTTTTTCAATAACTTCAGCGTCTACTTCAAGATTAGTTTCACGGCGAAACACTAATATATTTTGATACACTTCGCGACGTTTGCGCATGAAGCCTGGACGTTCGACAGATGGGAGACTCTCTGAACGCAAGTATTCCCAGCCAATTTTTGCTAAATTATTTATTTCTTCAGCCAATGCATTAGCAAAACGCCCATCTGCACCTTTCACACCTTTTGCTTTTTTACCAGCAGTAGGTGCAGGGATCACTTTGTACTCAAAATTTGCCATAATCTATTCCAAATGTCTGCAGTTATATTTTACATATATTACTATCTCACAGCGTCAGATCAAGAGTGCAAGTTTTAAAATTATTCGCCCGTATCTTCATGGTATGGTTATTGTTGCAATTATTGAATATTTTTTTAGAAGGTTATGAATTTCACAGAAGTTTATAATTTTTTTTAAATGTGAAGTTTACTTGCAATGATTTGATTAACAACTTTAGGATTTGCCTTACCGCCTGTTGCCTTCATTACTTGCCCAACAAACCAACCCGCTAATTTTGGATTTGCTTGAGCTTTTATTACTTGATCTGGGTTATCGGCCATAATTTTATCAACGGCTGTCTCGATGGCACCACTATCCGTAACCTGCTTCATACCTCTAATTTCTACAATTTTGGTTGGTTCTCCACCTTCATTCCAGACAATTTCAAAAAGATCTTTTGCAATTTTTCCTGAAATGTCACCTTTTGAAATTAGATCTAAAATAGCACCTAACTGATTTGTAGAAATTGGACTATCTGAAATAATCAAATTTGCTTTATTTAAGCGCCCAAACAGCTCGTTTATTATCCAATTGGCAGCTTGTTTACCATCTCGGCCTTTTGCAACCGTTTCGAAGTAGTCTGCATCGATTGCATCAGCGGTCAATACGCTCGCATCATATTCTGTAATCCCAAATTCAATTACAAAACGTGCTTTTTTTGCATCTGGAAGTTCAGGCAAGCTAGCTGCAATTTCATCTACCCAAGATTGTTCAATTTCTAAAGGTAGCAAATCTGGATCAGGAAAGTAGCGATAATCATGTGCCTCTTCTTTAGATCGCATGGATCGTGTCTCGTTTTTATCAGCATCATAGAGGCGTGTTTCCTGATCAATAGTTCCACCATCTTCTAGGATGGCAATCTGCCTCCGTGCTTCAAAATCAATTGCCATTTGAATAAAACGCATTGAATTCATATTTTTTAATTCACAGCGCGTCCCTAGGTGACTAAAATTACCTGTTGCGCGAAACTTTTCATATTGACCGCTTGGGCAGACTGAAACGTTAACATCAGCTCGCATGTTACCGTTTTGCATGTTGCCATCACAGGTCCCTAAATAACGTAAAATTTGCCGCAGTTTAGTTACATATGCAGCGGCTTCTTCAGGGCTGCGAATGTCTGGCATCGATACAATTTCCATTAAAGCAACGCCTGTACGGTTTAAATCTACAAAAGACATATTAGGATCCATGTCGTGCACAGATTTCCCAGCGTCTTGCTCTAAGTGTATTCTCTCTACTCTAACGTTGCGTGCAACCCCAGGCTCCATGTCTACTAAAATTTCACCTTCACCAACAATTGGATGGTAAAGTTGGCTAATTTGATAACCTTGAGGTAAATCAGGATAAAAGTAATTTTTTCGATCAAACGCAGAATATAAATTTATTGCGGCTTTAAGGCCAAGCCCAGTTCTCACCGCTTGTTCTACGCAGAATTCATTAATGACAGGTAACATTCCAGGCATTGCTGCATCAACCATTGAGACGTTTAAATTCGGTTCATTGCCAAATTGCGTTGATGCACCTGAAAATAATTTAGATTTTGATGCAACTTGTGCGTGAACTTCTAACCCAATTACTAATTCCCAGTCACCCTTGGCACCTGAATAAATTTTTGGTTTTGGTTCTTCATATGTAAGGTCTGACATGGTTTACTCTCTTGCAATAACTGCCGCTGGTTTTAAGGCGACAGCGTTTGACTAGCAAGTGAGAAACGTCTTTCTTGCTAGTCAAATTATATCCAAAAACCAAAGTTAATAAAGTAGCCATAAATTTATAATAATTTGGACTGCGGACATGGTATGTGAATATTTTATAAAATGTTTTATACATTGGTAAATTTAAATTATTTGTCTAATTATAATTCAAGTTTTAATAATTATAAGATTATATCTTAGCCTAAAATTTTATTAACAATTTCTAAAGTATCCTTTGAGAGAGCTGGAGTGGTTTGAATTCTACGCAACTGTGTTGTGATCAAAGTTTGGCGTTTTTTATCATAACGTGCCCAGGTTTCGAAGACGCCACACATTCGGGCAGCTGTTTGAGGGTTGATAGCATCTAACTTTATCAACCAGTCTGAAACAAAAGTATAGCCTGACCCATCTAAAGCATGGAATGCCGCTGGTGAGGCAGCAAAAGCTCCTATTAAGCTACGAAATCTGTTGGGATTTTTCCAATTAAAATCATGATGAAGTGTCAAAGCTTGAGTTATACTAAGTGCTTCACTTGGTAGAGCAGATATAACCTGAATAGTGAACCATTTATCTATTACTAATGCGTCTGACTTCCATTGTTCATAAAATTGATTAGAAGCCTTTTTCCCAACCCCAGCTGAAATTGTTGAAGATAGTGCAGATAATTGTTCGGTCATGTTTTTTGAGGTCAAAAATTGTTGTTGCGCAGTTTTTCCATAATCAAGTTTTGTTATCATCTTTAGCGCCGTGCTGCGCAGGGCGCGTTTTCCTGCCGCTTTAGAATTAGTGTTAAATGGGCCCGCTATTGCAAGCTTATTGTATAAATCAGGTAGTTTACTGTTTAATTCTTTTGCAATTGCCATCTCTAATTCGTGACGGGAAATATAAATTTGATCTGGATCGGGTACATGGCCTCTATCAAAAAGGCTCTGTGCGATTGCTTCTTGGGTTGGGAGCATTAATAATAATGATCGGTATGCTGGGTCTAATGTTTCATCACTAATAAGTGTGTCTAGCGCATCTATGTATGAAGATGAATCGGTGGCGTTTCCATTTGCTGCTCTTGTGAGTAATTCCATTGCAATATTGTGACCAGCTTCCCATTTATTGAAAGTATCTGTGTCATTTTCAAACAGAAAGGATAAAGTTTTGGCACTGACTTTATGTTTTAAAATTATAGGTGCTGAAAAACCGCGAAGTAGTGAAATTGTAGGGTGTTCGGCCACTTCAAAGTTAAAAGTTTGAGAGCGTTCATGTAATTCAAGTACAGTTTCGGGCAGAATTTCTTTTCCATTCGCACCAATAAATCCAGTACGTATAGGAATTACTTGAGCTGACTTCCCCCTGCGATTATTGGAAGGAAACTCATCCTGAGTTAGTTTCAAGCTTAAGGTCCCATCTGTATAGCTTTCAGAGACGGTTACTTTTGGTGTCCCACTCTGACTATACCATAATTTGAATTGGGTAAGATCCATATTGCATGAATCTTCGAACACTTGTATCCAATCTTCTATAGTACAGGCTTGCCCATCATGACGGTCAAAGTATAGATTTAATGATTTGTAGTAATTAATATCGCCAACTAGTAATTTTAACATTCCAATAACTTCAGAACCTTTTTCGTAAACGGTTGAAGTATAGAAATTGTTAATTTCAATGTATTCCTCAGGGCGACAGGGGTGTGCTAATGGACCTGCATCTTCACGAAACTGCCGCGCACGTAATTGTAAAACGTCATCAATACGTTTTACTGCAGGGGATCGCTGGTCAGAACTAAATTGTTGATCGCGAAAAACTGTAAGACCTTCTTTCAAGCATAGTTGAAACCAATCTCGGCAAGTAATTCTATTGCCGGTCCAGTTATGAAAGTATTCGTGTGCAATAATACCTTCGATTAGTTCAAAATCTCGATCAGTAGCGGTCGTGGGGCTGGCTAAAACGTATTTTGAATTAAAAATATTTAAACCTTTATTCTCCATTGCGCCCATATTAAAGTCATCCACTGCGACAATCATAAATAAATCAAGATCATATTCACGCCCATAGTTTTGTTCATCCCAAGCCATAGAGCGTTTTAAGGCATCCATGGCGTACTCACATTTTCCTTGGTCACCCTCACGAACAAATATTTGTAAATCTATTTTGCGTCCGCTAGTTGTAATGAACATATCGTCATAGGACGCTAGATCCCCTGCAACTAGAGCAAATAGATATGCTGGCTTTACCCAAGGATCTTGCCACTTTCCGTGCCCGTATTTGTTGCCATTAGATAAGAGTATTGGTTGTTCACCTTCAATTGTGACATCAAACAATGCCATTACATCTGGTCGATCTGGATAATAAGTAATCTTGCGGAAGCCCTGCGCCTCGCATTGGGTGCAATACATTCCATTTGATATATATAAACCCTCTAGAGCTGTATTTCCAGTAGGGTTTATTTCAACTTCTGCTTTCCATATAAAACCAGACTGAGGAATAAGGTCAGAAGAAATTGTCAATCCTTCAGCATCTAAAGATATGTCCTGATCTTGCAAAACCTGCCCATCAATTGCAATATAAACTAATTTAAGCATGCGGCCATCTAGAATTAAGTCATGTGGACCATCAGTGCGGTTTAAGTTTGGAGTAAATTTTATTGTTGAAATGACACGAGTAGCATTGGGATCTAATTTAAAATGTAGATTTACAGATTCGACCCAAAAGGTAGGTTCTTGATAGTCCGAAAGTAAGATTTTTTGAGTTTGAATTTGGTTCATCCTAATGTCTCCATAAATATTTAGCACACAAGCGTAGAAATAAGCCTAGACTGCAAGAGAAAAAATTGTATACTATTGTATACAAATATAGCAAAGTGAATTTAATAAATCCCTTGCCTTTTATAATTGGTAATATTAATTGACCAATATTTAGTGATAAACGAGTAATTGAAATATTTCTAAATTAGAAATAATGATTTCAATAAACTGGCGTATGTGCGCCACCTTAAACAGTTGGAGACAGTAATGGCGCGAACAGAAAAATATGGATTGCAGGTAGATGATAAACTTGTTGATTTTGTAGAAGCAAATGCACTGCCTGGTATTGATGTATCTGCTAACGCTTTCTGGAAGGGTTTGTCAGGAATTGTTTCAACTTTGGGTCCAGTAAATAAGACACTCTTAAAAGAGCGTAAAGAATTAAAACAGAAAATTGATAATTGGCACATAGAGCGCCGAGGCAAAACATTTGATGCAGTAGAATACAAAGATTTTTTAATCTCTATAGGTTATTTGGTTGAAGAAGGTTCAGATTTTCAAATAAAAACTTCTAATGTTGATCCTGAAATCGCTTCTATTGCGGGGCCACAGCTGGTGGTTCCAATTACTAATGCGCGCTTTGCACTCAACGCGGCTAATGCTCGTTATGGTTCATTATATGACGCGATCTATGGTACGGATGTATTGGGGGGGCTTTCAGAAACAAAAGATTATGACCCTGCACGTGGTGCTGAAGTAATAGCTTATGCAAAAAAATTCTTAGATGAAACTTTTCCCATACATGATTTATCTCATGCGGATGCAACTCGCTATTGGGTTGAGGATGGGGAATTATTAGTTGATGGGCAAAAGCTAAAAAATGCTAACCAGTTTGCAGGCTACCGTAATGAGCCAGAAGCTCCAGAAGGCATCTTGCTTGAAAACAATAATTTACATGTTGAATTATATTTCAATGCTAAGACACCTATTGGTCAAGCTGACAAAGCAGGGATCTCGGATGTAATCTTAGAGAGTGCGATGTCGGCAATCATGGACTGTGAGGACAGTGTTGCTGCCGTAGATGCAGAAGATAAAATTCTTGCCTATTCAAACTGGCTAGGACTTATGAAGCGTGACTTAACATGCAGTTTCAAAAAAGGTGGAAAAACACTACGGCGCCGATTATTGCCAGATCGCAACTATATTGCTCCTAATGGTGCGGCATTATCCCTAAAGGGGAGGGCATTAATGTTGGTGCGAAATGTTGGTCATTTGATGACTAATCCAGCTATTTTAGACGCAGATGGAAATGAAATTAGTGAAGGCTTTATGGATGCAATGTTTACCGTTGCAATCGCAATGCATGACTTGGATAGAAAGTCAGGCAATTCCATGACTGGATCAGTTTACATCGTAAAACCAAAAATGCATGGCCCAAAAGAAGTTGCATTTACTGACCAAATTTTCACTGAAGTAGAAAAAGCGCTGGGTTTGCCACAATATACTGTAAAAATTGGCATTATGGATGAGGAGCGTCGTACAACTGTAAATTTAAAAGAATGTATTCGTGCAGCCGAAAATCGGGTGGCCTTCATAAATACAGGATTTTTGGACCGTACAGGTGATGAAATTCATACATCAATGGAAGCTGGTCCATTTTTACGTAAAGATGAGATCAAAAAACAGCCTTGGATTATGGCCTATGAAGATCAAAATATTGATATTGGCTTGGCATGTGGTTTGCAAGGCAAGGCTCAAATTGGCAAAGGTATGTGGGCGGTTCCTGATAATATGGCAGATATGATGGAACAAAAAATAGGGCATCCACAATCTGGTGCTAATTGTGCCTGGGTACCATCTCCAACGGCAGCAACTTTACATGCAATGCACTATCACAAGGTTGATGTATTCGCGCGTCAAGATGAAATTAAGGCAGGTGGAAAACGTGCTTCTGTGGATACGATATTACAATTCCCAATTTCTCAAGGTCAAAACTGGTCAAATGACGAAATTACAAAAGAAGTTGAGAACAATGCCCAAGGTATTTTGGGTTATGTCGTGCGTTGGGTTGATCAAGGTGTAGGTTGTTCTAAAGTTCCAGACATCAACAACGTTGGACTAATGGAAGATCGCGCAACGTGCCGTATTTCAGCTCAGCATATCGCTAATTGGTTACATCATGGTGTTGTTTCGCAAGAAGAAGTAATGACAATTATGCAGCGGATGGCTGGTGTAGTAGATGGCCAAAATATTAATGACACTGCCTATTCACCAATGGCACCAAACTTTACATCAATTGCTTTTCAAGCAGCATGTGATCTCGTTTTTAAAGGTGCGATTCAACCATCAGGTTATACTGAACCAGTTTTACACGCTCGTAGACTAGAACTTAAAGGATAATAAATATGTCAGAAATATCACTTGTAAAAGCCAAAGAAATTATAACAAATATATTTGAGGAAGGGCGCCAAGCAAATATGCAGCCACTTACAGTGGTAGTATTAGATACTGGTGGCAACTTAAAAGCGTTTGAGAGATCTGACGGAGCATCTGCTGGTCGTTTTGAAGTTGCTGATGGCAAAGCGCATGCTGCTATAATGATGGGTATCCCTTCATCTGCTATTATGAAACGTGCAGAACAGCAGGCATATTTTGTTACTGCGCTTAGTGTTTCTTTTAAGGGACGTTTTACCCCTGTAAGTGGAGGCGTCCTACTAACAGATGATCAAAATAAAATAATTGGTGCTGTTGGCGTAACTGGTGATACATCTGAGAATGATACAATTGCTGCTGTAGCGGGTATTAAAGCAGCAGGATTAAACGTTATTTCTTAATAATTTAGGCGGTAGTTCTATTTGAAATCCATCGCCTTGATTATATTTAATAAATATAAGTGCTAGTCATTTATTCTCTATTTTTAAAAAAATTAATTGATAAAATATGTACATATTTAATATTTTGTTTGGAATGTAATAATATTTAGCACTATAATCATAAACGAAATTAACCGCTTATGAAAATTACGAAACAGGAATATAAAGATGAAAGCAGTAGGCTATAAACATATTGGTTCGATTGACCAAGCTGATTCATTAATCGATTTAGAAGTTCCAATGCCAACTGCAAGTAGCCATGACTTATTAGTTCAGGTTCAAGCTATTTCTGTTAATCCTGTTGATACAAAAATGCGCCGAACTAGGTCACCTGAAGGCGATGATGCCGCTATACTAGGGTGGGACGCCGTCGGCGAAGTGGTTGAAGTTGGTGATGCTGTCTCTATGTTTAAAGTGGGTGATATAGTTTGGTATGCTGGAGCAATTGATCGGTCTGGCACTAATGCTGAATTTCACTTAGTAGATGAGCGTATTGTGGGCTTGGCACCTAAATCTGTATCACCGGCTCAAGCAGCTGCATTACCCTTAACAACACTAACAGCCTTTGAAATGTTGTTTGATCGCCTTAGAGTAAATGAACCAGTGTCAAATGATGCAAATTCTATTTTAATTATTGGAGGTGCTGGTGGGGTTGGATCAATTGCTATCCAGCTATTACGCGCACTTACTAATCTAAAAGTGATAGCCACAGCATCACGGCCCGAAACGACTGCGTGGGCTATTCAACTGGGTGCACACCATGTTATTGATCACTCTAAACCTCTGTGTGAACAGTTTTTGGCCTTGGGGCTTGGCCAGCCTGGGTATGTCTTCTCGACTAATCAAACTGGTAATTATATTGAGCAGATTGCAGAACTTTTAGCACCACAAGGAAGATTTGGTCTGATTGATGATCCTGGTGACCTCAGTATTATGCCATTTAAGCAAAAAAGTATTTCAATATATTGGGAGTTTATGTATACGCGCTCACTCTTTAAAACTAATGATATGATCCGACAGCATTATATTTTAAATCAGGTCGCAGAACTTTTAGATGCGGGTAAAATTAGGTCCACTGCAACAGATACCTTAGGTATAATAAATGCTACTAACCTAATAAATGCTCATAAGATTTTAGAAAGTAATACTACATGTGGGAAGTTAGTTTTAAAGGGCTTCTAATATTAAATTATCTCGATATCATTTACTTGGTGAATTGAGTTTTTGTTAATATATGAATTCAAAAAAAGTCATCCAATCATTTAAATATTTTCTTATATAATAGTAGTGGTATTAATCTTATCTTTCTAAAATTTTCAGCATTTAAAATGTAAAAATTTTATAAATTACAATATTTAAAAATACTATAATATTTTAATAATTTTCTTTTATATTAAAGCTAGCAACAAGTTGGTGAAACTTATCACCTTGGACAGAAACATGATTTCTTAATGCGCACTCAGCGCCTACTGCGTCACCACTTGAGAGAGCCTCAACTATTGCTTCATGCTCTGACATTGATTGCTCAATTCGGCCTCTAAATCGTAACTGGATACGACGAAAAGGTTCTAGTCTTTTTTGTAATTTAATTGTTTCCCTTTCAAGAAAAGAGTTTCCAGACTGATTATAAATTATCTTATGAAAAAGTTCATTTTCTAAATAATATGAATCTGGATTGCTTTTCTTTAATGCTTTTTTGCACTTAGAATTAGCTTCATGAAGATTTTTTAAAGCAATGTCAGTAATGCGTTTGGCTGCGAGTTTTCCACAGATGGACTCCAATTCTGACATCACTTCAAACATGTCTAATAATTCAATTGGGCCAGGTTGACGCACAAATACACCACGATTGGGTATTTTTTCTACAATGCCGGATAGGGTTAACTTTTTAAGAGCCTCTCGTAAGGGAGTTCTTGATACCCCAAATCTTTTCGCTAAACGGATTTCATCTAACCGTTCGCCATCATGGAAAGATCTTGAAAAAACCAATTCTTGAATTTCTTCTGCTATTTGATCTGCTCGATTTTTGTACATATTTCATATTTAGCCAGCAAGAATTTAAAATGCAATAGATATAAGATTGTATACAATATTATTGACATAAAAAACAATATGATTACATTATATTTTTACATACTTTGATTCTCTTAGTATATTTGTTTTGGGAGGAACGAATGAGAAAAACTTTAATGGCCGCGACAGCGGCATTCACACTTGCTGCAAGTGGCATAGCGCAAGCTGAAGAACTCCGCCTATCTCATCAATGGTCAACTAAAGATGTCCGGCATAAAGTGGCGCAAATAGTTGCAGATGAAGTCGCTGCTGCAAATGTTGATCTCGAGATTAAGATATTTGGATCAAAATCACTTTTCAAGCCACGTGAGCAGTATAAACCGCTAAGCCGTGGCCAATTAGATATGACTGTTTTCCCACTAAGTTATGCGGGCGGACAACAACCAGCTTTCAACCTAACTCTAATGCCGGGATTGGTTAAAAACCACGATCACGCAGCCCGACTTAATACTTCAGAATTTATGTCTGTCCTTGAACAAAAGATGGCAGATGATGATGTAATGGTTCTTGTGCATGGTTATCTTGCAGGTGGCTTTGTTGGTAAAGATAAATGCATTAAGCATCCTGACGATGTAAAAGGCTTGCAAACACGTGCCGCTGGTAAAGCGTTTGAGCAAATGTTGGTGGGTGCAGGTGCATCTATTGCTTCAATGGCATCATCAGAAATTTATTCTGCGATGCAAACAGGCGTCTTAAACGCTGCAAACACATCATCATCTTCATTTGTTTCTTATCGTATTTATGAGCAGGTAAAATGCTATACACCTGCTGGCGATATCGCGCTTTGGTTCATGTATCAGCCAATGTTGATGAATAAATCAAAGTTTGAAAGTTTATCAGACGCACAACAAGCTGCTTTAAGAGCAGGGGCTGCAAAGGCTCAAACATACTATTTAGAAGAAGCTAAGAAGCAAGACGCTGCATCTGTTAAAGTGTTTGCAGACGCAGGTGTTGAGATTGCAAACATGTCTCCAGCAGACTTTGAAGCATGGCGCGCGATTGCTAAAGAAACATCTTACAAAAAGTTTGTTGCAGATGTTCCAGGTGGACAAGAGCTACTT
>TARA_B110000211_G_scaffold14041_1_pt1 | contig 119299 bp, 107 predicted proteins | sample TARA_B110000211 | Tara Oceans TARA_B110000211 (sample SAMEA4397516) | marine metagenome | biome: Polar Biome; feature: [DCM] deep chlorophyll maximum layer (ENVO:01000326); material: water (ENVO:00002006), including particulate matter (ENVO:01000060) such as... | depth 30 m
ATCAACGTTTTGCCTTGGAAATGGCATAAAATGAAGCATTGATGGCGTCTTTTAGTGATGTTCACCTTGCTATAGCATTTACTTTGCTACCTGAGCTTTTGATTCACTTGAATATCAAGCACTCATTATCCAGAGTTCAGGTTAAGTAGCGTTTTAATTGTTAAAGTTTGTACTGATAGTGCATGATTTTTATCACGAAAGCATTAACAGTATATTGCTAAGTTATTGTAAATTCATACGTTATTTTTTAGAGCACGTTTGTTTTGCTACCTAAGTCAACTAGTTGCTGAGTAACTGAGTTGATGTATTGTTAAGTAACTCCGATAGGGCAGTTGAAGCTCCTGAGTTATTGTCTTAAACTGCTGTTTGTTTTTTGGGGAGGCTTTGGCTGTGTTTAATCGCATATTAATCATAATGTGGGCTTTATTGTTTGTTAGTCAAACAATGGCTACAGCGTTTGATACACATAGCATTCATCAAGAAAGCAATACCAAGCAGCAGTTATCTCACCGCAGCTTGGATATATCACATAAATTACACCCTGAAGGTAGCTTAATTACTTCGAGTGATGAGGCTAGCGCTGTTAGTCGTGATGGGCAGGATAAATTTGATTGTCATCATTGTTGTCATTGCCATGCGCCTTCTGGTGTTTATATTCTCTGTACTGAAGAATCAAGTGCGTTATATAAAAGTAATAACAGTGTCATGGCAGGTAAAACAGCGTTGTTTTCTTTTCTGCTAGCACCCGAGCACCGCCCTCCAATAAGTTAATTGACTGTTAATTTATATCTCTTGTAAATCAAAATATTAATTTATTTCCATATGGTTTTTATATGCGCTTTTTTAGCCTTATAAATCACTCTTTAGCGTCGATATTAATTCAGGGCCGTTAAGGCTGGCTGGAGCATTGGCAATGGCTAATGAGTAATAAATTACTTTTTTCGATTTATCTGCTCAAAAGATAACTTGATGAGAGCGAACATGCCTGAACTTAGCATTAGCTATTGAGCTAATGCTGTATTCCTATCTAAGGCAGTCTGTCAATTTTATCTTGCACTTTAGAAAAATTTTAGGATTCAATGAAAATGAAAAAACTTATTGAAAATGCAGCTAAGATCAATCTGCAAAATATCAAAGTATTTAAATCAAAAAAAATGTTTAACATCTCGATCATTATTAGCTTAAGTGTCAGTATTTTATCCATTGTTGCAATGAATAAATCGGCAATTGCCTCGACAATTACGATAGTAGCGCCTCATACGGGGCATGAACATGGTGAAAATAATGCTGTGGCTAAAACAATATCGTCAGCACCTGAGTACCGTAAAGGTGCAGTTATTAATGCAACGCATCAACCTAATCGTAGTGGCAATGAAGGTCATGAGCGGGGAGTGAGTTTTAGTCCGGATAAAATGGCTATTGCCGGTATCAGTGTTAGGGCAATTTCTGCTCAGGTTTTTATTGATACTGTTTATGCACCAGGTGAAATTTAAGCCAATGGATATAAAAGCTATATTGTTTCACCACGTACTGAATCAGTAGTGATATCTCGTCATGCTACTTTAGGGCAGCATGTTGAAAAGGGCGATGCCTTAGTGACTTTATTTAGTGAGTCTGTCGCTGAAGCACAAGCGACTTATCGTGTCGCTTATAATGACTGGCAACGAAATAAAAAGTTGGGTAAAGCAACCGTGAGTGAAAGCCGCTTACTGAGCTCTCAAACTGATTATATTTCTGCTTATAGCCGTTTGAAAGCCTTTGGCTTGACTGAAAATGCTATTGCGCAAGTGGTAAAAACGAACGCTAATAGCCCTGATGTAGGTGAGCTGGGTCAATACACTTTAATTGCACAGCGCGCAGGTGCAGTGCTCAGTGATGATTTCTCTCAAGGTCAGCGTGTTTCTGCTGGTGATGCCATGATGGTGTTAGCCGATGAGAGTGAGTTATGGGTTGAAGCACGCGTGTCGCCTAACAAACAACTGAATTTACCTAAAGGTACACAAGCTATTATTGACATGGCAGAGCAATCATTTGTTGCAACGGTTATTCAAGAAGCCCACACCATAGATCCTAAAACACGCACGCGTATCGTACGTTTATCGGTAAAAAATGTCGATGACCGTTTGCACCCAGGTATGTTTGTTAATGTCAGTTTTAGTTTTGAAACGGCTGAAAAAATTATTGCGGTACCTGAATCTGCATTGATGCGTTCAAATGATGGTGATTGGACCGTCTTTGTTGAAGATCATCCTGGCGAGTTCAGTGCTGTTGAAGTCGAACTAGGTCGATCGTTAGGGCGTTATCGTGAAATTACAGGAATTGCTCCCCAAACGCGTATTGTTACAAGCGGAGCGTTTTTTGTTGCTTCAGAAATAGCAAAAGCTGGTTTTGATCCCCATGGCCACTAAACATTCATCAATAGCGAATAGAAAAGGAGCAGAATATTATGTTTAATAAAATGATCGATTTTTCTGTTAATAATCGCCTGTTGGTGATGTTGATGTTAATCGCGACCTTGATAGCTTCGATGTTTATTATTCCGAAACTAAATCTGGATGCTTTTCCTGATGTTACTAACGTGCAGGTAGCCGTGAATACCGAAGCACCAGGTTTAGCAGCCGAAGAAGTCGAGCAACTTATTACCTATCCCATTGAAGCGGTAATGTACGCTATGCCAGATGTTGAACAAGTGCGTTCAATTTCAAAAACGGGTTTGTCTGGCGTTACGGTTGTTTTTAAAGAGGGCACCGATATTTACTTTGCCCGACAATTAGTTTTTGAGCGCTTACAGGCAGCTAAAGAATTGATCCCCACAGGGGTAGGGACACCAGAAATGGGGCCAAATACTTCGGGTTTAGGACAAGTATTTCAATATCTGCTTATTGCCGATAAAGATGCTGGCTATGATGCTATGGCGCTGCGTAGTCTTAATGATTGGATAGTGAAGCTATTAGTGATGCCTGTTGATGGTGTGACCGATGTTTTGTCTTTTGGCGGTAATGTTCGCCAATATCAAGTCAATGTCGAGCCCAGTAAGTTACTTTCTTATGAGCTTACGCAAGACGATATTGTGCGCGCTTTAGACAATAATAATAGTAATGTTGGTGGCTGGTATATGAACCGAGGCCAGGAACAATTGGTGATTCGCGGCACGGGTTGGTTCAATGGTGGCGAAGCAGGTCTGAGGGATATTCAACAAGTTCCAGTGAAAACGGTTGATGGAACAGTTATTACTGTCGCTGATATTGCAACCGTAGAATTAGGCAGTGAAATTCGCCAAGGCGCGGTAACCATGACTCGACGCATCAAAAGCGGCGAAAGTGAAAGTTTAGGGGAAGTGGTCTCGGGCATTGTACTTAAACGCATGGGGGCGAACACCAAGGCAACCATTGACGGTATTAACGCTCGTATTCCTCTAATTGAGCAAGCACTACCCAAAGGCGTGCGCTTTGAACCGTTTTATGATCAATCAGACTTAATCGTTAAAGCGGTGAGTACCGTGGTTGACTCTCTTATCATTGCGTTTATCTTGATTGCTATTGTTTTAGCGTTATTTTTTATGAACTTACGTGCAACATTCTTAGTGTTAATTTCAATACCAATTGCTATCGCTATGACCTTAATGATCATGTCATATTTCGGTCTATCTGCTAATTTGATGTCACTGGGCGGTATTGCCGTTGCTATTGGTATGTTGGTAGATGGCTCAGTGGTGATGGTTGAAAATATGTTTAAGCATCTCAATAGGCCTGACGATATACACCGAGCAAATGCGATGGCGCGCAATAAAAGCCTAAATGCTCGTCAGTTTGCAATCAGAGATAGCGACCCGCATGATGTTACACATGATCGCCATGGGATAGCATTGCGGCTAAAGCAGGCAGGTAAAGAAGTTGCGCGACCGATATTTTTTGCTGCCGCAATTATTTTGGTGGTTTTTATGCCGTTATTTAGCTTTGAGGGGGTTGAAGCTAAATTATTTCAACCTATGGCGATTAGTATTATCTTAGCGGTTATTTCAGCGATTTTTGTTGCTTTAATTATTGTACCAGCCATGGCGACTTACCTGTTTAAAAATGGTGTGCAAGCACGTCAGAGTATTATTTTACCGCCGCTAGAGCGTTGGTATCGCAAAAGCTTAACCGTAGCGATGCAACACACTAAAGTGGTAATAGTATTATCTTTGATTTTACTGCTCAGCGCTTTTGCTTTAATACCACAAATTGGTACTGAGTTTGTGCCTGAGTTAGAAGAAGGCACTATTAACTTAAGGGTAACATTAGCGCCTTCTTCAAGTTTAGAAACTGCGCTGAAAGTGGCGCCAATTTTAGAACAGAAATTAATGAAATTTCCTGAAGTTGACTATACGTTAAGTCGTATGGGACGAGCTGAAATTGGTGGTGATCCTGAGCCGGTCAATAATATTGAAATTTATATTGGCTTAAAACCGATTAGTGAATGGACTAGCGCAAAAAATCGTTATGAATTACAGCGTTTGATGGCCATTGAATTAGATCAATTTCCAGGCTTGTTATTGAATTTTTCACAACCTATTGCTACCCGAGTTGATGAGCTGCTTTCAGGCGTTAAAGCCCAGTTAGCGATTAAGCTTTTCGGTGCTGATTTAGCGATTCTTGCCGCAAAGGGTCAAGAAATATCGGCGGTAATGAAAACGGTTGACGGAGCTCGTGATGTTGCTATGGAGCAAATAATTGGCGAGGCACAGTTAGTAATTAAACCGAATAGGGCGCAACTATCGCGATTTGGTTTTTCTGTTCGCGATGTTATGTCTGTTGTGAAAAATGGTATTGGCGGTACGACAGCAGGCCAAGTTATTAATGGTAATGAGCGCTATGATATTTATGTGCGTTTACAAGAGAAAAGCCGAGATAGTCGTGATGCTATTGCTGAATTACGCCTGCAATCACCCACGGGGGCTTGGGTACGTTTAGGTGATATTGCAGATATTGCTTTAGCATCTGGTCCACCGCAAGTGCGTCGTGATGATGTTCAGCGTCGAGTGGTTATTCAAGCGAATGTACAAGGCCGTGATATGGGTAGTGTTGTGGCGGATATCCGCGCTGTTATTAAGGCGAATGTTGAGCTACCTGCAGGGTATTCGATGGTTATTGGTGGGCAATTTGAAAACCAGCAACGAGCCCAAGCGCGTTTAGCTATTGTGTTACCTGTATCATTGGGGCTAATTGCATTATTGTTATATTTTGCCTTTGGCTCAACAGGGCAGGCGATGTTAATACTGATCAATGTACCTTTAGCGATTATCGGTGGTATATTTTCGCTGTATATTTCAGGGCAGTATTTGTCAGTTCCTAGCTCGGTTGGCTTTATTACCTTATTTGGTGTTGCTGTTTTAAATGGTGTGGTGATGGTCGACAGTATTAATCAACGAATTCGGGATGGTTTGACCATATCAATCGCTGTTTTTGAAGGTGCTATCTCACGCTTACGCCCCGTGTTAATGACGGCAATAACCTCGGCATTAGGCTTAATTCCTATGCTAATGTCAAATGGGGTTGGTGCTGAAATTCAACGGCCATTAGCCAGTGTTATTGTCGGTGGTTTGGTAACGGCAACCTTACTGACATTATTTGTTTTACCTGTACTTTTTAGCTGGTTTTCAAAAACAAAAATAGTCAGTTTACAACGCTAGACTTTACCGGTTAAAGATAAAGAATTATTGTTATAACATGAGCTTGTTAATACCAATTACACTAATAAGCTGATCATTTTTCACGGTCTAAATGAATAAAAGCTGCGTTATTTATTTTATATATAGAACAACTATATATAAAAATAAATGCCTTGATTTTATCCATTTATCCTCGCTACAAAATTGGTCACATTATTAATGTAAATGGTATAAGCTAGGCTCATGTTATGACTTTAGGTTAACTTATAAGCGCTAGTATTATTTAAGAGGTCAAAATGCCCCATTCTCATCGTCATTCGCACAGTCACTCTCACAGCCATTCTCATACTGCTAATGGAAAGTTAACCCTAGCGGTTTTTATTAATGTTTTATTGACGATTGTACAAATTGTCGGTGGCATACTTTCCGGGAGTTTGTCATTAATTGCTGATGCGTTGCATAATTTAAGTGATGCAGGTGCAATCGTTATTGCCATATTTGCTCGTAAAATTTCAGCCAAAAATGCCGATGAAAATATGACCTTTGGTTATCAAAGAGCCGAGATTATTGGTACATTAATTAATAGCATCACCCTTATTATTATCGGTTTTTATCTGATTTATGAAGCTGTAAGCAAGTACTTTAATCCGACTGAAATTAATGGTTGGCTGGTGATTTATATTGCGGGAATTGCATTGATTATTGATATTGCTACCGCGGTACTCACTTATATGTCTGGTGCAAAAGATAGCATGAACTTACGTGCTGCTTTTATTCATAATGTTTCCGATGCCTTGGCGTCTGTTGCCGTTATTGTTGCTGGTATCTTAATTATACTTTATCAATGGTATGTTGTTGATATTATTGCTACTATTTTGATTTCTATTTATGTGCTTTACCATGGTGGCTTACTTGCGCTTGAGAGTATTAAAATCTTGATGCAAGCGGTGCCAGAGGCATGTGATGTAAGTGCGATTAAAGCAGACATTGAATTGAATTTACATATCACTCATGCCCATGATATTCATGTTTGGCAGCTTGATGAACATAAATTGTTTTTAGAATGCAAGTTAGAGCTTGCCGCTAATATTGACCAAGTAAATCTGGCCGAGATCAAAAGTATGCTGGAAAATAAATATGCGATTAAGCACTCAACCATTGAAGTGAATCGGCAAGGCGCTTGCATCGAAGCTAACTGTTATTAAATTACTTTTACTGCACCGATTGACGATAATTATTAATTAGATTAACTAGCTAAGTGCTACAGTAAATAGAGCAAAGACAATGAGAATTAATCATGATAATTTTTGAAAAGGTTGTTGCAAGTATCAACAATATTTTATGGGGTGAAGGGCAAGTACTTATTTATGTTTTGCTGTTCGCCGGTTTTTGGTTTTCTTACCAATTAAAGCTGGTGCAAATTTTTAACTTTCGTCATATGTTTTCTGTGATGAAAAACAGCGCTAAAGCTGATGATAACGCAACAGAAAGCTCAGGTATTAGTTCTTTACAGGCACTATTTATTGGTTTATCAGCCAGGGTAGGTACCGGAAATTTGGCCGGTGTTGCTGTGGCAATTTCACTTGGCGGCAGTGGCGCAATTTTTTGGATGTGGATGATCGCTCTACTGGGTATGGCAACAGGCTTTGCTGAAAGTATTTTAGGTCAACTTTATAAAGTGAGTGATGATCATAAGGAGTACCGAGGTGGTCCCGCTTATTATATTCAAAAAGGCCTTAATCAGCGTTGGTTAGCTATTTTATTTTCGCTGTGTTTATTTTTAGGTTATGGCTTTAGCTTCAGTGCGATGCAAGCCAACACTATTGCCGACTCGCTAAATCATGCTTTTAATATTCCAAGTGTCTATTCTGGTGCTGTGATCACCATACTTGCCGGCGCGATTGTGCTTGGAGGGTTAAAACGTATTGCACGCTTTGCTGAGTTGATTGTACCTTTTATGGGTATCGCTTTTATTTTAGTCGCTCTGATTATCACGTTAATGAATATATCAGCAGTACCCGCGATGCTATACGATATTATTACCTCAGCTTTTGGCCTGCAAGAGGCGGGGGCGGGTATGTTAGGTGCGGCGATAAAAAATGGTATTCAACGTGGTTTATATTCTAATGAAGCAGGGGCTGGCAGCGTGCCACATGCTGCTGCAAGTGCTCGACCTGTACCTAATCATCCAGTTACCCAGGGCTATGTTCAAATGCTAGGAGTGTTCCTAGATACTATGGTACTTTGTACTTGTACTGCCGTTATCATTTTGCTTGCTGATATTAATGTGAGTGGCGAAATGGAAGGTATCCGTTTAACGCAAAATGCTATTACGCATCACTTAGGTGAAAGTGGCGTTTATTTTGTTTCAGCAGCAATCAGCTTATTTGCTTTTACTTCTGTGGTGGCAAATTATGCTTATGCTGAAAGCAATTTGCATTTCTTCAGGCTTGATAACAAAATTGGACGCAGCCTATATACCGTAATGTATTTGGCTATGGTCTTTTGGGGCGCCAGTGCAAGTTTGAAACAAGTATGGAGTATGGCTGATGTTGCATTAGGGCTTATGACCTTAGTTAACGTTGTTGCTATTGTTCAACTTACACCAACAATTGTTGCCTTAACTCGTGATTATAATAGTAAACGTAAAATTACAAATGTCAGCAATACTGAAATGGCATTTAAAAGTACAGATATAAATTATCAGGGTAAAGTTGAGCCTGGGATTTGGCAGAAATAAGCTAATATCGCTATGCTTTGGTAAGGCGAGTATTTCAATACCTTGCTATAAGATTTTGTTTTTAAGGGTTATTGTTTGTCTCGACCTCGCTGTGACCTTTGTGAAATTCAGTATGATTATCGTGTTAGTAAATTAAACTAATGAATAATGGCGACTTTGAAAATTTTCTCTATAATGAAGACTTGCCACGAGTTTTAAGGAAATAGTTGACTTATATCAAGAATTCAAACCAAAGGAAGTGGTAGAATTGCTCACAACTTGACGTTGAGTTTTATTCACTCACCTGCCTTTGATTGTCGTTTTTGTGTAACTCATTCCTAAACTTTACATTACTCTTATTAAAAGGATAAGTTGTGACGTTTTCTGATATATCTTTCAAAAATAAAATATTTCTTTTATTGGCACTGCCAGTGCTAGGTTTTGTCTGGCTTAGTGCCTTAACCATTAAAGAAAACTACGTAGCGACACAGGAGATGGAGACACTCACTCAGTTAACCCGACTCTCTGTTACTTATAGTGAACTGGTTCATGAATTACAAAAAGAACGAGGAGCTACTGCTGGATTTATAGGATCTAAAGGGAAAAGCTTCTCTAATGAGCTAAAAAAACAGCGAATTGCAAGCGATGCCAAAAGATCCAATCGCGACGACTTCTTAGCGAACAATAATTTTCAGCATGAACTCATTATTACCCTAAATAAAAATATTGCTACAGAACTCGCAAAACTTGACAGTATACGTACAAGAGTTAACCAATTAAATATAGACAGTACAACGGCGATCAGCTATTACACCAACCTTAATAGTCAGTTACTGTCTGTGTCTACGCTGATCGCTGAGCTTAGTACGGATGCGCGTATCACGAAGCAAACTATGGCGTATTATAATTTCTTGCAAGGTAAAGAGCGTGCAGGTATTGAGCGGGCCGTTATGAGTAATACTTTTGCGTTAGATGAATTTAAAGCCGGGGTGTTTGTTAAATTTATCTCTTTAGTCACAGAACAAGAAACTTATATGGCTAACTTTCTAGCGGCAACTAATGCTAATAATGTGAGCTATTATCAAGAAAAAATGTCGCAACCAGCAATTAAGGAAGTGAGCAAATTACGTCAGATAGCCAAAACTAGTCAGGCTAACTTTTCTGTTGATGCCGTTTATTGGTTCAAACAGGCGACACTAAGAATCGGCCTGTTAAAAGAGGTTGAAGATACCGTAGCGAAAAATTTGCTTTTATTAGCTGACGCAGCTCATGCTAAGGCCTATAACGCATTACTCGTCGATGTGGTTGTTACCATCATAGTACTATTATTAGTGGTTATTATTGCTACCTTTTCAATAAAAGATTTAACCTCACGGGTCAATGAATTGACTTATGTTATGGGCAAGGTGCGCAATGACAATGATCTGTCAGTGCGTACTCAGCTGCAAGGAAAGAGTGAGTTAGGACAAATATCTATCGCTCTAAACCTCACCTTAGAGCAGTTTTCGCAAACCATTAATGAAATTTCAAATGCTAGTTTAACCTTATCAGCCGCAGCCGAAGAAACCTCTACCACATGTGAATACAATGCACGTACGTTAGTAGAGCAGCAGGAAGGCATTGGTGTGATTGCTGCAGCTGTAGAGGAGTTGTCTGCAACGGTGAAAGAAGTTGCTAGTAATACGCAAGTTACTGCTGATTCAACAAAAGAAGCTGACAATCAAGCAAACAAAGGCTTGGATGTGGTGAAAGCATCTTATGATTCAATTGAAGCCCTTTCCAAAGAGATTGATAGTTTAGCGCAAAAAATTAATAGCTTACATGCTAGTAGTAGCGATATAACTAAAGTCGTTGATGTTATTAAGTCAGTTGCAGAGCAAACCAACTTACTAGCCCTTAATGCGGCTATTGAGGCGGCAAGAGCAGGAGAGCAAGGTCGAGGTTTTGCTGTGGTTGCTGACGAAGTTAGAACCTTAGCGCAACGTACTCAAGACTCCACGTCAGAAATAGAAGCTTTTATTAGCACTTTACAGGCTGATGCGAGTGCTGCACATCAAGTGATAGAAAACAGCCAACAAAAAGCAATTATTGCCGTTGAAAATTCAAGAAATGTTGAAAGCACTCTGCAAGATATTACAACATCGATCGGCAATATTTTCTCTATGACAGAACAAGTTGCAACCGCCATTGAAGAACAGTCAGTGGTAACACAAGATGTTGCACAGAATATTGTTGATATTGAGCACAAATCGACAGAAACAGCTACTGGGGCTGCACAAATAGCTGCTACAGCGAAAGAGCAGGCCTACCTTTCAACTACCATGCAAGATTTAGCAAGCCGGTTTCGCGTTTAGATATGATGCTAAGGATTAGTAATAAAAATAAACTCATTGCCAGCTTTGTTGCTTTACTTTTAGTTGGGCTGTTAGCTTCTACAACGGTGGCTTATTTCCATGTCAAAAAACGTTTAGAAGTTGCTATTCAACAAGAAATACAATTAAAAGCTGATTTAGTTGCGGTTAAGTTAAATCATTTAACGCAAAATACGATAGAGCAAGTTAATCACTTTGCTCTACACCTTGACTTATCTGGTGTCGAACTTGAGCAACATCCCAGTTTTGAATATTTCTTACTACGTCATCCTAACCATAACGGCTTAGAGTATTTAGGCTATGTGGTTGACTCTGATGGTTATTATGGAATCGCTAATTGGCAAGCACCTGCCGGCTATGATCCAAGAAAGCGACCTTGGTATATTGAGGGGAAAAAAGCCAACACAGCAAGGTTTGGTAAACCCTACCTCAGCGTGGATACTGATCTACAGGCTCTTTTAGCTGTTACAACTCCTATAACACAACAAGGTAAGTTTGTTGGTTTGGCTACTGCGCATATAAAATTTGATTATGTTTTAGCAATATTACGTGATCTTGATCTGGGTTTAGCAGGCAAGGCATTTCTAGTCGATCAGTACGGTAACCTTGACTTACCTCAAATACAAGACGTTGACTTAACGTGGCAGGCTGAAGTTAAAAACATTATTAAACAGGGGGTGACTTCGAGTTTGAATAATGCAACAAACTCCTCAACACAACTTTTTTATATAACTGATGCTATTGAGCATATTGCTAGCCGTATTGTTTTTGCGGTGCCGAAAGCCGCAGTTTCACAAAAAATCTATCAAGATACTTTGACATTACTGATAAAGTTTTTATTGATTTTTATTCTCGTGATGTTTGCCTTGTACTTATCTAATCGGCATTTACTTGCTCCACTTTTTAATTACCTTGAACTCGATAGTGTTACGCGCCTGCCCAGTAAAAAACACTTTAAGCAACAAATTACACAAGATTTTTTGCCCTTAAACAAGCCTGGCCGTTTACTGATCATTAATATGGAAAATTTTAGTCGGATTACCGCGGCATACCCAGCAACAACGGTTAATTTACTGCAAAATAAAATTAAAGAGCGTATTCAACTACAATTAACAGAACACTCCTTATTGGGTAACTTTTCAGAAAGTCGTTACATTGCTTATTATCAACTGAGTGAAGGAGATAATAATGAATTACTGATAGCACTGACTTCAGCATTATCTCAATTATATGAAGTAGCAGGCGGTGAAATTTACTGTAACTTTAGGATCGGGGTTTGCGACTTTCCTGAGCACGGCAATGATATTGAAACCTTAATAGATAATTCATTTTCAGCATTGGCGAGTATTAGTCGACAACATAATAATACTTTTGCTGTTTTTACTCCGAAAATTAATCAGCAATTTAGTGACGTTCAAAAAATACATAATGCCATGACAAAAGCATTGTATGCTAAAGAATTTACCATGGTATACCAGCCGCAAATAAATAGCTTATCAGGCGAACTTTTTGCTGTTGAGGCATTAGTTCGTTGGCATTCAAAGGCGCTTAATCGAACCGTTTCTCCGGCTGAGTTTATTCCTATCGCGGAATCTAATGGCTTAATGGTGTCGTTAGGTGAAAACATTATTCGACAGGTATTTAGCCAAGTTGCGCAATGGAATGAGCAAGGATTAACCATTGCTAAAGTCAGTATTAATATTTCACCACAACAGTTACTAGCCCATAGTTTCTATGACAACTTAATGTGTTGGATAAATGATGTAAAAGTTTCGCCGAAACAAATTGAATTGGAAATCACGGAAACGTCATTGTTACAAGATCCTACTGCCAGTATCGCAGTATTAAACAAACTGAATCAATGCGGATTTTCGATTGCTATTGATGACTTTGGTACCGGTTATTCATCATTAGAATATTTAAATACCATGCCACTGCATAAGTTAAAAATTGATCGTAGCTTTGTTATTGACCTTGATAAAAAAACAAAAAGTGCTGTGCTTGTTAAAACTATTATTGCCATGGCCCATAACCTGGGCCTTGAAGTATTAGCGGAAGGCGTCGAAAATCAAGCGGAAGCAAGCACCTTGCAGGTACTAGGTTGTGATAATATTCAAGGGTACTTATATTCCAAACCGCTCAGTGCGCCAGATTTGGTAGATTATATTGCAAAAAGAGAGCAAAGTAATATCAAGCAGTTAAGGCAAAAAGCTTGAGTTGTTAGTGCTGAAACGCATTGAATATAACACTAAGACTGCTAGATGCTACTAGACAGTCTTGCTTGAAAAAATAGGTCAATCGTTGACTTTATTGAGCAAACACAAGCTATATTAACAAGGTTATGCTTTGCTTCTTTCGAGTAAGCGCCTTTTTTCGATTGCCATGGGCGTGATCTCATCATGCAGCTTTTTCTCGAAGCCTAACGCAAAATACACTTCAGCCATAAGAAATAACGGCCCAATAACTAAGCCCATAATATCGTCTAAAAATGCAGGCTTAGCTTTTTCGTAAATATGACCAATAAATTGAATGACCCAGCCTAGCACAAAGGTCGCTATTGCTAGCCAGAATGCATACTCCTTTGCTGACACTAAGCTAGCCAGGTATATATTAGCGAGTGTATAAACTAACATGCCAAAACCTAATTTAAGGTGCAATGTGAAGTAATACACGACGCTGATGCCTAGTAGTACCATCGCAGGAGTAAAAGTGAGTACATCATCACCGATGGTAACGTTAATGCTTTGTAGGCTCAGTAATAGGGTAATTGCCCATACAATAAGTGGGATACCAATAAAATGAGATGTAATATTTTGTTTATTAAAATGCACACTTTTGTAATTTGCTAGTTGAACTTCGACTGTTTTCATGACAGTTCCTTCTTGTTATTTAGTAAAATATAATGGCAAGTTATAGTGCATATGTAAAGAAAGCTGACCAGCAGCTAGGTGCCACAACGTAACTCCCAAACCGTATCACAAGCTAGAGATCAGCATTTGATTAACTTTATCGTATTGCAGTTATGCGATCTTACTCATACAATAACAGCATTAGTTATTGAAAAAGTTAATATTATGTCTTCAGATAAACTGGGCTCCAGCCTAAATTATAAACGCCAAGAACAAGGCTACCGTGATCGCGCATTAAAGCTATTTCCTTGGGTATGTGGTCGTTGTGCCCGCGAATTTGAATATTCCAATATTAAAGAGTTAACGGTACATCATATGGATCATGATCATACAAATAATCCAAATGATGGTAGCAATTGGGAGCTACTTTGTATTTATTGCCATGATAATGAACATGCAAAATATACCGAGCATGCCAATTATCAAACAGAAGTAAAAGCTGGCGACAGCAATCAAGATACGGCAACTTATAACCCATTTGCTGATTTAAAATCATTATTGAAAAAATAATGCTAACCCTAAGCCGATAAAAAGGAATTGCTCGTGGCAGGTTCGAGTTTATTAACATTAATTGATGATATAGCAACGGTATTAGATGACGTGGCTATTTTATCGAAAGTTGCAGCAAAAAAAACGGCTGGCGTACTGGGTGACGATTTAGCGTTAAATGCCGAGCAAGTCTCTGGTGTGAAAGCCGATAGAGAGTTACCTGTTGTTTGGGCGGTGGCGAAAGGTTCGTTTTTAAATAAATTGATCTTAGTGCCTTCGGCTTTGTTGATCAGTGCATTTTTTCCGCCTTTGATCACCGTTTTATTAGTTTTTGGTGGCTTATTCCTCTGTTTTGAGGGTTTTGAAAAGGTTTTCCATAAATTTTTCCATAGCAAACAAGATTTAGCACAAGAACACGAAGCGTTGATTGCCGCTGTTAATCAAGACGATATTGACATTGTTGCACTTGAAAAAGAAAAAATAAAAGGCGCTATTCGTACTGACTTTATTCTCTCGGCGGAGATAGTTGTTATTGCACTTGGCTCAGTTAAAGAAGCGGCTTTCGAAACACAAGTTATGGTTATTTCAGCTTTAGCTATTGCAATTACTGTTGGGGTTTATGGGCTTGTGGCAGCGATTGTTAAATTGGATGATTTAGGCCTTTATTTGTTAAGAAAGTCAGTATCAGGTGGTTTTAACGCTTTGCAAAGGTCTATTGGTCGAGGTCTTTTGATATTTGCCCCTTTTTTAATGAAACTGTTGACCATTGTTGGCACTATCGCGATGTTTTTGGTCGGCGGTGGCATAATCGTACATAGTTTTTCGTGGTTAAGTCAGCAATTTCATCATATTGAGCAGCAGGTTAGTCAATACTTAGGTGCGGTATCAGACATGACATTACCCATTTTACTTGATGGCCTTACTGGTATGATTGTTGGTGGCATAGTGTTAGCCGTTGTTAATTTAGTGACTCGATTGAAAAATCGTCAAGTTGCCAGTAAATAATTAAACCTGCAGGTTGATTTAAAACAAGCTTTTCAACTATCTAGCATAAAAGTTACAAATTAGTTCATTTTAGCTATTGTTTTTTATTGTGATAGCCCAGAGTATATAGTTGAAGACAACAAAAAAGGTAGCAATATGAAAATTATCATTTCTGGACATCACGTTGAAATCACCGAAGGCATAAATCAAGCAGTTGAAAATAAATTTGCCAAAGTTGCTAAACATTTCCCAAGCCTAATGACCTTAGATGTCATTATTACCGTAGAGCCCAATGAGCAGAAACTAGAAGTTTCTACCAGTTATGAAGGAGCAACTGTTTCAGTTAATGCTGCTGATAAAGAGTTATATGCAGCGATAGCGAGTGCAGCCAGTAAACTTGAAGCGGCATTAGCGCATCGTAAAGGCGTATTGTCAGCTAAGCAAAAAAAGAAATATGAAGTTGAGCAATCAGATGCCTTTGAAAGCGTTTAATTTTAGCTTTTAGACATTGACAAAAAAGGCCGTTAAACGGCCTTTTTTGTTTTATACGGACTAGTAATAGATAAACTTATGTACATTTAAAGCTAGCTTAGCTTATTTAACCTGAACTCTGGATAAGCAGCACTTGCTCAAGCCTCCCCTGGAAATGGCATAAAATGAAGCATTGATGGTGTCTATTAGTGATGTTCACCTTGCTATAGCATTTACTTTGCCACCTAAGCTTTTGATCCACTTGCATATCAAGCACTCATTATCCAGAGCTCAGGTTATTTATTTAACAATCTACCGAAAGAATGGATATTTCAGTCATGTTTACGTAAAATAACGCTATTGGCTTTAGTTGCATAACAATATAAAGCGTACTTTTATATCCTCAAGGAATTTCATGAAAAAAACATTCGAGTTAACTCACCCTAAAATCAAAGTCGCTAGAATGGTTGAGTCAGTAAAACACGAAGTTAAAAAATACTTAAAGCGTGAGCGTAATAAATCTTTACCTGAAGATGCAGATTATTGGGACTTTGATTGTAAAATTGGTAAATCAGAAACAACAGCTGATGTGATACATGTCGCAACCATTAATCAACAAATAGATACCCTGGTTACTGAAGGTGTTACCTCATTTTATCTTGAAATATTAGTTAAACCCGCTACTCGTTCATTTGAAAAAAAATAGTTATTAGTCTTAGCTTCGGACAGTAAAAATATTCTACCAATCGAAATAAAGCAACGGCGACAAGCAAATGTTTTATTTGATTGGTTTAGTTCGATTGGTTTAGTTCGATTGATTTAGTTCAATGAACTTGGCTTAATTGGCTTAGCTTAATGATACTCTCGCTAACGGTTAGCATTCCTCTTTGTTTTTAACATTTATATTTTCTTAAATTTCATATTGCTCGCAAACTGATGTTCAGTGCCTATACTTGCTTTACCGAATTTTCGGTAAATTTCGGAGAGAGTCTATGAAACATATCATAAAGCTAGTTGGCTTTTGTTGCATACTCTTTGCCGTTTATTCTCAAGCAGAGCTTGAGATCTATAAAGACTATGATCTGAGTCGTGAAGTTATTGCCCCTAATATGGAAGATGTTTATTTAGCTGGACTTAAAGAAAGTTGGGTAAAAGCGCTACGTTTACAAAAGAATTTAGCCTAGATTAAAAGTAGGAAAATATATGGCAGTGAACTACCACAAAGTGGGCACTTTAATTAAATTTTAATGGTGGTTTTTAACAGTAGTGCCGACTTAGAGCCAAACCAAGGAAAATATCAGGCTTTTATGAAAAGCTAGGGTAAGGCTAATCAAGATAACTCACGTAAGCTCACCAAAACTTACCCAAATGTTAGAACCCTAACCGACGAATATAGACTAAGGGAATTTATACTTAATCTGAACTCTGGATAATGAGTGCTGCTAATCCAGAATTCAGGTTACTTAATTAATAATGAGGTTAATGGGGCTTATTTTTATGCCTCAATAGCCAGCATACACTGATCCCCGTACTAAGCACATCGATAATCTAGCCCGGCTACCTAGCCGAGCTAATAACCGATTAAACCATTGATATGAGCAACAGCACTTCGTCCAAGTGCACTAAGTGCATAGCCACCTTCAAGCACTGAAATAATACGTCCTTGTGCGTATTTATCCGCAATATCTTTTAGCTGATCGGTAACCCAGCGATAATCTTCATCAACTAAACTGACCTGCGACATTTCATCTTCAACGTGGGCATCGAAGCCGGCAGAAATAAAAATCATTTGTGGTTTGAATTTATTTAATGCTGGCACCCAAGTATCTAAAATTGCTTGACGAAAATCAGCACTTTTTGTTGTTGCATCTAATGGGGTATTGATGATCGGCGGCTTGGTGCTTTCTTGTATTTCAAAAGGAAAAAAGGGATATTGATAAGTAGAACAAAATAAATAGCCTTTTTTGTTTTTAATAATATCTTCTGTACCATTACCATGATGCACATCAAAATCAACGATGGCGACCCGTTTCAATTTATACTTTTCTTTTGCGTAGGCGGCAGCGATGGCAATATTATTAAAAAAACAAAAGCCCATACCTTTACTATATTCAGCGTGATGCCCCGGCGGTCGTGTTGCGCAAAAAGCAGATGATATTTCCTGTGACATGACCAAGTCTACCGCATCTTTAGCGGCACCAGCCGAGAGTAATGCCGCATTAAGCGTGTTTGGGTTCATGATAGTATCATCATCAACCCGATAGGTGCCTTCGCTTGGAGCATTGTTATAGATAGACTCGATATAGTCAGGGTCGTGAGCTAAATAAAGTAATTCTTTATCTATTGGTGTGGCATTAAATTGTCGTAGTACATAGTCTAAACCACTACGAATAAGTTGATCTTGAATCGCAGCCATACGTTCAGGCGCTTCAGGATGATATTCGCCCATATCGTGAGTTAGGCATTGGTGGTGACTAATAACGCCAACGGTCATAATAAATTCCTTTAAAGATTACAGACTAAGATTTAGCTTACTTAGTGTTTAAAATTGATTGTTGATAGAAAAATTAAAGCGTAAAAGCCAAACTAACCTCGTCATAATCATCAGACGGCTTTCTTAAAAAGCCCGCATTTTCAAATACTTTGAGCATAGGAGCATTATCACGACGAACACAGGCAACTAATTGCTCTAAGCCGCGAATTCTTGCAATAGCAATTAATTCCGACAATAGAGCTTTTGCCATACCTTTACCACGCTTACTTTCTTTAATAACAAAAGCAACCTCAGCACTATTTGTCGCTTCAAGGTAGTAATATCGAGCAACGGCTTGAATCGATTCACCTAGATGATCACGTTCGGTTAAGCATAATGCTAAGTCGACATGCTGATTGACACTGACTAAGTTACAAGACTTTTCCCGAGTCATTTGAGTCGCATGATGATTGTATCGCATCATTAAGGTTTCTTTATTGTGTGAATAGAAAAACTCTTGTAGTTTGCGTTCATCAGCAGGTGACAATGGTCGTAAAAAGTATTCTAAATCCGCAAAAGTAAAGCGCTTCATTTCTACTTTACCTAGCTCAGGTACCGATGTTGGGGTGTTTTCTTGGTACTCAGGTACCCAGTAATGTTTACGAACATCTTTAAGCAATTGATCGCGAAATTTCGGGTGAGCAATGCGGATCAGCTCTAAGGTGCGTTCACGTATACTTTTGCCCTGTAATGAGGCTATGCCGTATTCCGTTACTACATAAGAGACGTGGCCTCGAGAAGTTACTACACCACCACCTTCGGTTATATGGGCGACGATACGAGAAATTTTTCCATCTTTAGTGGTTGACGGTAAAGCAATAATTGGTTTACCGCCTTTGCTTAATGAGGCGCCACGAATAAAATCAACTTGACCACCAATACCACTATAAAAATGATAGCCAATCGAATCTGCAACAACTTGACCGGTTAAATCAACTTCAATGGCGCTGTTAATCGATACCATTTTGTCGTTACGCGCTATGTTTACGGGCGAATTAACATGTTCGCTAGGGTAAAATTCAACATGTGGATTGCCATCAACAAATTTATATAAGCGCCGTGTACCAACACAAAAGCTGACCACGGTTTTACCTTTATGAAAGGTTTTTTTACGGTTATTAATGGCACCTGAAAGCATTAAATCAATAACACCATCAGAGAGCATTTCACTGTGTACGCCTAAGTCTTTGTGATTAGCTAAATAACGTAATACGGCTGATGGAATATTACCCATACCAATTTGAATAGTTGCGCCGTCTTCCACCAACATGGCGACATATTGACCTATTTGCTCAGTCACTTGATCAACTTCAGGCTCTGGCATTTCAGGTAAATATTGTTTCACTGTCATGTGGGCATGAATTTGATTTAAATGCACAAAACTATGCCCGTTTGTTCGTGGCATTTTAGGGTTAATTTGTGCGATAACATACTTTGCTTTTTTGATGGCTGCAGAAACAATATCAACACTAACTCCCAACGAGCAATAGCCATACTCATCAGGTGGGCTAACCATGATCAGCGCAACATCTAAAGGAAGAATGTTTTCATTAAATAATTTGGGAATTTCAGATAAAAAGGACGGTGTGTAATCTGCTCGTCCTTCATTGATCGCACGACGAATTTTTTCGCCACCAATAAAGAAAGCATTAACTTTAAATAAATCACTATGCTGTTCTTCTGCCCAAACATTCTCAGAGAGGGTAAGAATATGTACCGCTTCAATATCATGCAAACCAGCACTATTGGCAATTAAATCATCAATTAATGCATTGGGTACTGCTGCATTTGAGCCAATAAAAATTCGATTCCCGGATTTAAGGTATTGAGACCAATCGATAGAAGACTTTTGCTTTTTTTTTAATGGCATAATTTCTCTCAAATGTTTAGGTGTCATCAGGTGTTTTAACTAATATCAACGGTTATCAGTGTAATCGCGTTTTTATATCTTTTAATGAGTATGCTCTATTGAATAAGTTATTTTTTGATCATAGTCAAACCTTATAGGTGTTTAGATTAAATAACCGGCTAAAAAGGCTAAAATAATGACATTTATAGATTAATCAGTATTATTTAATGTGCATATAGCCACGATATCTCAAAATACAGGATTGAGCTCTAGGTATCATGGGTACAGTTACCTTAACAGAAGAAGCCATAATAAATGAAAAAGATCACTGATAATGTATTTGCTAAGTGTTGCCGTGTAGTTGCTATGTTTAGCTTGGTACTTCCGATGTTAGCGCAATCTTCCGTTAATGCTGTAAAACCTAATCCTGATACTACTAAGCCTAAATGGGAAGCTGGCATTTTAGTTGCTGCCTTTCATAGTTCTTTATATCCAGCGTCAGCGCAAACACAAGGTAAGCTGTTACCAGTTCCTTTTGTTATATATCGAGGTGAGCGCCTACGTGTCGGTGAGGGTGGAGTGATTAAAGCGATGGCTATTGATAAGCCTCGTTTTAAAGTTGATTTATCGCTTGGAGCCGCTTTTAACGCGAATTCAGATGACTCATCTGCTCGAGAAGGTATGCCAGATTTAGACTTTATATTCGAAGTTGGCCCACAAGTGAGCTTTCTACTTGATGACAGTGAGCAGAGCGAAACTTGGTTTAACCTGCAGTTTAGAAAAGTGTTTTCTACTGACTTTTCCAAAATTGATGATCGGGGCTACATATTTCAACCTGAAATAGCATACCAAGGAAAGGGGCTATTGAGTGAAAATGATCGCTTTAAATTAACTTTTTCACCATTGTTTGCCACCAAGAAAACACATCAATATTTCTATCAAGTAGATAACCAATTTATTACCAATGAACGCTCAGCTTATCATGCTGGTGGTGGCTATTTAGGCTCTGAAATCACACTGGTTAATCGTTTTGTTGTACGTCAAGATGTTTCAGTGTTTATCAGTACTAAGCTAGGTTTTTATACCGGCGCCAGCAATGAAGATAGCCCCCTATTCAAGAAAGACTTTAACTATGACGTTGGTGTTGGACTTAAGTGGACGCTATTTCAAACTAACTAATTTATTTAATATTATAAAGCGAGTAATTGCTTGAATTGATAAGCATGTAATTACAGAGAACTGTATGTCTGAACTAATACAAATACGTTTAATGAAAGTATTTATTGTACTGGGAATATCCTTACTTATACTTGGCCATTATTTACTTTCATATGCAGATCTTCCTGCCACAATGGGCGTTAGTGGTATTATTATTTCTGCCAGCTGCATTGCTTTTGGTTTGATCTTTTCATTGCCAACAAAAATGTACTTAACGTTTTTGTTAATGAAACGAGAGCAAGCCAATCAGCAAAACAATGAAATAGAAAACGAAATAGAAAAAAATATGACAGAAAAGCGTTAAACAGAAAAAAATAATGTTTTTCGATAGAACAAAGCGATAACAAAGCAATAGCCAGTTAGCAGTTCGGTAGGCAGGTATTAAAAAAAAAGCTCAACAAAAGTTGAGCTTAATTATGTTTACTGACGCTCATTATCTGCAGGTGATAACTGCCAGCAGTTAATAACACAATTTATTGTTAGTCTTGCTATTAACCAAAAATATTGCGCATCAATGTGATGGCTTGATCAACAGTTTTACCGTCTTTGACACTGTTTACTATCGTGCTGCGCATATTAATAATAAATTCAGGAAGGTCTTCAACAGCAAAAGCCTTATCAACAATTGCTTCGGCTGACTCTTGACTTCGCTTCATTGCTTTAGCAACACCTACTTTTACTTTTTTAGGCTTATCTCGCATGCGAATATAGTTTGAATTTTCAGCTAAGCTATTGTCTGCAAACAAAAATAAATCAATTAAAATGGCACGGTTTTGCCAAAGCTGTAATTCATTTTCGTCAGTGGGCATGTCGCTACGCCACCATTGCGTGCTTCTAATACAAACTATCATCTCGTGCCAGTAATCATCAAAGCTTTGATTATTTAATTTTACCAGCCCTAAGCCTTGTGAAAGTGTGTCTAATTTACCACTGGTTAAGGCGACAAATTGGTCAGGTCTGCGCAATGCTAATAAACGCGTTGCAGCACTTAATGGCGCTTTTTCGCCATCGGTGTGTGTGCTGAAAATAGCTTTATAAGCTTGTACAAAGTTTTCATAATCAGCTAAATCAACATCGCCGCTGAGCGGAATATTAGCCAGCGCGCTATCAAAAGCTTCAGGGTGAGATTTTAATAATTGATGAAATGTTTTCGCGCCGCGTGTACCGGCAAACCACTCGACATCAAAGTCATAAACACTAATGTCATGCTGCGATGTATGTTTACCAGCAAAAGCTAATCTGTCTTCTTCAATCATGTCTGCTAGGTTATTGCTGCGTATATTCGCAATATAATCTAACAATTTCAGCCTTTCAGGTAATGCTTGTAGGCTTGATGCTTCTTGGACAAAACCAACAAATATAGGCCAAGGAATAACACGAGCAAGCTTTAACTGGCAAGCACTAACACCGGTAGATAATGTTTCTTGTAGTTTCTTTAACGGCTTCTCTTGGCTGGGCTCTAATAAATCGCGATTAACGTCGTGTAAACAAATTCGATGTAACTCACCGCACCAGTTAAGAAAATTATCAGGATGATTTTCAACTTTCACAGCCATTAAATTAAGACTAAGGTCAGCAACAAACGATAAAGCACTCTGGTAAATAGTTTGTTCGGTAGCACTAAGCGACATGGCGTTAGGAGAGGTAAGCAATTTTCTCATGAAACAAGGATTTCCGACGGTAAAAATATAAAAATAGGGCGGCATGATACGTGTAAAATCGTCTAACGCAAGCGATAAAGCCTAATTAAGCAGATAAAGTCTGAACTGGTGGCTTAAGCAACAATTTCTGTTGGCATATTCAACAGTTAAACTATTGATGAGTACTAGTGATACTTTTGCGTTAGCTAGAGCGTGTTTAACAATATTACCAGTGTTTTTCTTACTGATATGGCATGAAAAAGGGCGCCAACGTTATTGGCGCCCAGACAAGCTTAGCCTTTTCTTTTACTCGGTTTTACAACTGCTACTTTACTTGACTCTTTTTTCAGTTTACGTTTTTCTTTTAACGTTAATACGGGCTTTTTCTTTTCATTTTTAGACATTTTTTCACCTAATAATAAATAACAGATTAATAACGCGTTTTTCAAAACTAAAAATCATAGAAACAAAGCAAACAATTCACCTCCTTAACTACGGTATGGGCTAAATCATCAAGCTAATTTATTAATACAGCTGGATAATCAATGGAGCTAGCCGTTGATTTATTGAACATTTAACCGACATTATTTTGCTACTAACCGTTGTGCACATCAGGCAATGTCAACCACATGGCTCCTTGTTAAGCCCAGATTGATAAATCTACGCTCATTGTCGTTGAGATAATGGCTGCAATTGAATGCAATTAAATAACAAAACTATGACGAGATATCGTGGTGAATAACGGTAAAAACAGAGGGGGCGAAAGATCGCCCCGTTAAGCGGGGCATTTTAGGACTAAGCTCGCTAAAAATAAGAAATAAACTAATATCGTAGGCGTTTTCATAGTCTCAATATAGCAAGTTAAATAATAACTTCAAGCCCTTTAACTTATCTTTATTTAATAAAAAATAAGCGTTAACTTTACTGTCGTCATTGAGTCGTGTATTGAGTTCAGTGCTTGATTTATGGTGATAAAATCATAGGTTTGATAGTTATTTAAATGGTCGATATTTTTCACCTTGTCCTTTTGAATAAAAATAAGTACTCTGGTACGACCTGTATTAAGTCACTCTTTGAATAATGTGAATTTATAAATCTAATCAATAATTTGGAATAAGTATTAATGCAACAAGAATCAATTTTTATTGCTGATGGTGGGCATGAACTCCATTTAAGGCATATTTGGACAAAGCCCGGCGGTGTGCCTATTTTTATGTTGCATGGTTTAATTGAAAATGGACTTATTTTTTACACTGAAAAAGGTAAAGGTTTAGCCTGTTATCTTGCCGAACAGGGGTTTGATGTCTATGTGGCGGATCTTCGGGGCAGAGGTAAAAGCAGACCAGCAATTGATGGTAATTCGACCTTTGGACAATTTGAAGCAATAACTCGAGACATTCCGTTGTTTTTGGAAAAAATTCAACAATTAAATCAACAAAAACTTCACCTTATTGCTCACTCATGGGGTGGCGTACTATTAACTAGTTTCTTATCACGCTACCCGCAATGGCTTGAGCAGGTGCTCAGTAAAACTTGTTTTGGTACTAAGCGAGTTGTCACCGCGAAAACCTTCGAAGCCTACTTTAAGCTCGGGTTTATGTGGCGTTACGTTGCACCTGTACTGGCAAAAAAATCAGGCTTTTTTGATGCCAAAAAGTTTCGTTTTGGCTCAGATAGCGAAACTAAACAGTCATTGAAAGAAAGTAATGTCTGGGTCAAGTCGAGAGCATGGTGTGATCTACACGACAGTTTTGATTATTTTAATGCAGCACAACAGATTTCTTGGCCACCTACTTGGCACTTTACTGGTATTAATGACCATGCATTAGGGCATCAACAAGATGTTAAGTTGTTTATTAATGAGTGTGGTAATACTGAGGCAAAATTATCCGTGTTATCGAAGCAAGCTGGAAACCTTGTCGATTATGATCATATTGATATTTTAACTCATGCTAAAAGTGTTGATGACCATTTCCCACAATTGACCAGGTGGTTATGGCAACATAGTCAATAGTGCGGCTTATATAACCGCACAGACATAGTTAATTAGAGCGCTTCATTATCAGTTTTCATCGCTTCAATATTGATGATATTGGAGCGGTTTAAAGTGATTTTAAAACGCTGTATTTCTTGTTGGTACTGTTTGTCTGTTTGCATTAAAACAACATTTATTTGATAACGGCGCTCAACAGCTTGCTTGGTTATCTTACTACCATCTAATGAATATAAGCGACCTTCTCCTTTTTTTAAAAAACGAATAAAGGGAGTTAAATTAAAGTATATACGTTGTTGAATTTCATCGTAGCCAGGTAAAAAGCTCTTTACATTAACTTTAGTATCGCTGCGAAAGTGCAGCAGTTGCGCTGCTTGTTTATTTTGTTGTCGTCGTGTTTGAAATAACTTATCAACTTGTTTAGGTAAATCTTTGCTACGAATGTATTCAAGCCAGATGGTTTGACTCGCTACGCGACTTTTGTTGACACTATTACTATAGATATTTTTCCATTTAGGTAGGCCTTTTTGAATACTGCGCCAAATAACACGGGTAATGTCTTCCTTGAAAATTTCCCTTAAACCATAAATAACACCTAGCATGCCAACTAATGCTATGGTGACTTCGGTAAAGTTTGCTCGAGCATTTAATACCAGCATCATCACGAAGGTCATGATAATAGCGGTTACAGTTCCACGTACGACCCGTTTTAAATTACTATTTAGGTTTTTGACTTCTTTTTGAAATACCACGCCGTATTCAATTAATCTTTCTAGTAAACGCATTTTATTGGTGATGCGGTTAGGATCTTCTAAAGTGACTTGCGAATTATATTGGTTTTCTTCGCGGTATTCATTTTCGCTTCGACACAGTGCAATTAAAAAATTTCTTTCTGTGGTGAAGTCACTACTTTTAGGGCCACGAGATAACAACTTTAAAAATGACTGTTCTACTTGCCAACTAAGGTAATTATCAGCATTTTCAAAAAATGATCTAAGTTTTTGATCCGGTGGCGTATACCTTCTAAGTTTTTTAAGTAACGATTTTATTTGCTCTGCTAAAACAATGGCTTGAGGGTAAAAATCTTCGCTTTCTTTTAACTTAATGGTTTGCTTTATATCGGTATCTAAGGCGATTCTAATTTGATAAGAAAATAAGTTTAAGTTTAAGCGATAGTCACTTTGTTGACCTTTTTTTTGACTGATAAATCGACTGCGCACTAAAGGTAGGTGCAGTTGATCTGAATAATAAGCACTATGGCTCTGTATACTGCTATGAAAATAATGCTCTTCAGTTAAGGTTTTAGGGCTGATGCCCATTTCAATAGGTAAAGAAAAATAAAGATCAAGTCTTTGATGGTCACTGGGCAATAACTGGTAACTGACTTTTATAGAGAGATTTTCGTCTTGGGTGAGTTTTATGTTATTCACTTATATTGCCTGTTCCTTATCAATAGTATGGCTAAGCATAAGTACAGTAGTAGGGTTAAACTTAAATTACCAATATAGCTGGGTGTTTATACTTATGCTTTAGATAAACTTACGCTATTTCAACTCAATAATAAATGAGATAGTAAATAAAAACATCTTTATCACAGCGATTTTTCATCCTATGACTGAATTGGTGATTTAACGATACTTAACCATAATAAATGCTGCTAAGGTAATTATGCCCGTTAAGGCTAAGATTATTTTACTTTAACTGGCATTTAAACTTGACATTAAACGACTGCAATTTAAGATTATTATCTGACTATATCAATCGGTACATTAAATTAAATTTTAATGGCAATTAACAATAATATTGATGGTCATTTTCACATATAACATGGGTTATTTCTTTTCTACAGGCATCTGAGCATATTTGGCTTAACTCCTTTACGAACCGATGTAATTTGTATACTTAAGTTAGGCATATCTCAGCTTAATTTTAGCTATATTTTCAAAGCAATGGAGTCTTATGCAAAATAACATATCTGAAGTGTTTCAATACCCTCATGAAAGCCTGCTTGCTGTGGCAGAACACGACCCATGGTTAGTGCTTTTGTCAATTTCTATTGCGATATTTGCCTCTTTTATGGGCTTTCAAGTGGCTTCTCAAGCGGCAAGCCGCTCCGTTATTGGCAAACATATATCATTATTGCTTGGTAGTTTTGCCTTAGGTGGTGGTGTTTGGTCAATGCACTTTATTGGTATGTTGGCACTTGAGCTGTGTACCGATGTTTCATACAAGTTTGATTTAACCGCACTTTCAGTATTGCCTGCTATCGCTGCTTCTTGGGTAGCGTTAAACCTCATTACCCGTGAAAACCTAAAAGTAAGTCAACTGGTGTTAGGTGGGGTTTTAGTTGGTGCTGGTATAGGTACCATGCACTATGTTGGTATGGCAGCTATGGAAATGGCGTTATTGCTACGCTATGACTTATTCATGTTTTCCGTCTCGATATTGGTCGCAGTAATACTCGCTATTTTGTCACTTTGGATAAGCTTTGGTCTTGATCGCTTAGGTAAAACAGAGCAAAGTCGAACAGCAAAAATGTTAATTTCAAGTTGTGTAATGGGCGCTGCAATCTCAGGTATGCATTATACTGGTATGGCAGCTGCGCGTTTTGTTTTACCTCCCGGCTTTGAAATATCACAACAAACGGGCCAAATATCTTTATATCTAGCTTTTGGTATAACAGTTATTACTGTCTTTATTATTGGTTTAGTGTTGGCAGCGAATTTAGTGTTTGGCTATAAAGACAAATCAGCCATTGCCATTCGTAATGAAAAGCGCCTTATGGCGACCATGGATACTGCCGTTGACGGTATTATAACGATTAATGCCAGTGGCATAATCATTAGCGTTAATAAGGCGGTAACAACCATTTTAGGTTGGCAAGAAAAAGAATTACTCGGTAATAATGTCAGTATGATTGTACCGGCGCCGTTTAAACAGCATCACGATCAATATCTTAAAAACTATATAAAAACTCGTGAAGCTAAAATTATTGGTACCGGCCGAGAAGTTGATGCCATTGCAAAATGTGGTGAAGAGATCCCAGTAAGGCTAGGTATTGGTCATGTTGAACTAAACAATGAACATATGTTTGTTGCCTTTATCGCCGATTTACGTGAGCGCAGAGAAATGGAAGCTGAACTCAGGAAAAATGAAGCCCGCATCCGTGCTTTATTAACCAATATTCCCGGTATTGCTTACCGATGTATCGACAGTCCTGGCTGGCCTAATTTGTTTATTAATGACGAAGTTGAAAAGGTGATCGGTTATCCCGCTGTCGACTTTTTATTACCGTCGCCAAAACGCAGTTTAGGTGATTTTATTCATCCAGATGATCTACATATCATTGAAGAAACTGATTTACGTAATCCACAAGGTTATCAAATTGAATTCAGGTTTATCGACCGATACGGCACGATAAAATCAATGTTAGGTTATGGCCGAGCGATAAAAGAAGAAGGTAGTGATGACCATTATTTAGACGGTTTTATCATGGATATTAGCGATCGTAAAAAGATGGAGTCGGAGCTTATTTCAGCGAAAGAGATTGCAGAAAATGCGGCTGAATCACGCTCTGCCTTTTTAGCCAATATGAGTCATGAAATTCGCACACCCATGAACGCCGTTATCGGTTTTAGTGATATTTTATTAGATGATGAGTTAAGCGATAGTCAACGTAAGCACCTTAATACCATTAATCAATCGGCTAAGTCCTTGTTGCATATTCTTAATGATGTGCTTGATAGTGCTAAATTAGATAAAGGAAAGTTTCAACTTGAGTATCGCGATTTTTCATTGGTTGAAGAAGTCGATGCGGTGGTTTCTACGCTATGGCTACAAGCGCAAAATAAGGGCTTAGAGCTGGCGCTAAATATTCATACTGATGTTCAAGGGCATTATAACGGTGTGCCTGATCGTATTCGTCAAGTGTTGACCAACCTCATCGGTAATGCCATTAAGTTTACGGAGCATGGCAAAGTCAATATTGAGATCAAGAACTCAGCTAATCAGTTCGTGACATTTATTATTCAAGATAGCGGTATTGGAATGACCCAAGCCCAATTGAGCACCATATTTGATGCTTTTGCCCAAGCAGATGAATCTATGAGCCGACGTTTTGGTGGTACAGGCCTTGGCACAACAATTAGTAAGCAATTGGTTGAGTTAATGAAAGGGAGTATATCGGCAACAAGTATTGAAGGGCAGGGGTCTGAGTTTACCTTTAGCTTACCTTTGCAACCGGTAACAGCATCCGCTCAAAACATTGTTGTGCAAAAATCCGAGAGTTTACCTGAATTACATATTCTGGTTGTTGATGATATCGACCACAATATTGATTTATTAACTTTATTAACTTTATTACTTAAACGTCATGGCCATAAGGTCATCGAAGCGCGTGATGGTGAGCAAGCATTAGTACAAATGAAAAACAATATGCTTGACGTTGTTTTGATGGATATTCAAATGCCCGTGATGGACGGCTTAACCGCGGCGAAATTACGCCGTGAATATGAAGCTGAAAATAAGTTAATTAAATTACCTATTATTGCACTTACCGCCAGTGTTTTACCGCAAGATAGGTTATCTGCAGAACAGGCGGGCATGGATGGCTTTGCAAATAAACCTATTGATATGCAGCAGCTTAATAATGAAATTTCAAATGTTTTAGTATTAGGTAATGAGTTAGCCATTGAGCCTGAGTCGGTTGATAAATCGACTTTGGTTATCGATGTTGAAAAAGGTATTGCATTGTGGGGATCAAAAACCAGTCTCTACGCTGAAATTTGTCGCTTTATTAAGCAGGCAGAAGCAGAGATACTTGAATTTGATAGCTTACTTGAACAACAAGCACTGCAAAAATTGCAGCAGCAGTGTCATAAGTTTAAAGGTGGGGCTGGTAATCTTGCATTAAATCGTTTTATGACCATTTTTGATGCGCTAGAGCGCTCAAGTGCAGAGCAAGACCTTGATGCTTGTAAAGTGAATATTGCCAAGGCTATTGCTGAATTTCATGTGATTAAAAATTGTGTTAATACCATGAGCGATAAGGAAAAGCTGCTACCAACATTGGAGACTAATGTTGGAAGTGATAGTCTCAAGGCGGTGTTAGCTACCTTACAAAAACTTGCTCCTTATGTAAGTAATAATGAATTTAATGAAGCTTTATTAGAAGAACTTCACGGCTTTTCTGTTATTAAGCCTGCTGAAATCAACGCTATTGTTGATTCATGTAATAATTTTGAATTTTCTCAAGCATCTCAGCAAATCCAAGAACTGATTGATGCGCTAAAACCAACGGTGTAGTGTTGGGTAAAGGATAGGATAAATGCGAAAGAATAAAGCAAGTGTTTTAATTGTTGATGACGAACCGACCAACTTACGTGTTTTAAATCAAATACTGAATGATAGCTATAAGCTTATTTTTGCTAAAAGTGGTCAAGAGGCACTAGCGCTAGTTGAGAAAGAAGCACCCGACTTGATATTGTTAGACGTGATGATGCCTGGGCTTACAGGGTATGAAGTGTGCGAGCACTTGAAGAAAAACCCCAAATTTAAGTCGATACCTATCATATTTATTACCGCATTAAGTGATCCTGATGATGAAGCTAAAGGCTTAAACCTCGGCGCTGTTGACTATATCTCTAAGCCTATTTCACCTGCTGTGGTAAAAGCTCGAGTAAAAACGCATTTATCTTTAGTAGATGCTGAAGAGCTTCGAAGAACACGCTTACAAGTTATTCAACGACTTGGTCGAGCATCTGAATACAAAGATAATGAAACCGGTATGCACGTTATGCGTATGAGTCATTATGCGCGTATTATTGCCTTAGATTATGGCTTTTCAAAGGCTGAGGCCGATAACTTATTTAATGCTGCGCCGATGCATGACATTGGTAAAATTGGTATTCCAGATAGTATCATGCTTAAACCCGGTAAACTCACCACAGAAGAGTTTGCCATTATGAAGAAACATCCTGAAATTGGGGCGGAAATTTTAGGTGATTCTGATTCAGACTTGATTGAATTAGCGAAGCTCGTATCAATGACCCACCATGAAAAATGGGATGGCACGGGTTATCCAAAACAACTAAAAGGCACTGAAATTCCTATTGAAGGGCGTATAGTTGCCTTAGCTGATGTTTTTTGATGCATTGACCAGTGTTCGCCCTTATAAAGATGCATGGTCAATTCCAAAGGCCATGGAGTTTATTCATAGTGAAAAAAACAAACATTTCGATCCTCAATTAGTGGAAGTATTTGAGCAACAGATAGCACAAATTATTGAGATAAAAGAGCGTTGGAAAGACTAAGTTCGTGTACTTTTAATGTAAGTATTTGTTGGTGAGTCTAAAATCCAATTTTCAATACTATGTTAAGCCAATACTATGTTAAGCCAATACTATGTTAACCCAATACTGCTAAGTTAATTCAATACAGCTAAGGTACCCAATATGAAAATGGTTTATACCAACGAAAGCTTATTTTTAGTTAACAATACTAAAAATATTATTGAGGCTGCAGGTATTGTTACTTTCCTGAAAAATGAATTTAGCCAAGGGGCTGCTGGTGAAATTTCAGCCTTTGATTGCTGGCCCGAAATTTGGGTGCAGCAAGATAGTGATTACGAAAAAGCCATAGCGATTGTTGCTAGCACACAAAAATCGATCAGTTTGGATGACTGGATTTGCAATAAATGTTGCGAAAAAAATGATGCCTCATTTGAAATATGTTGGCAGTGCCAGCATGAGCAAGCATAAGCGCCACTCGCTACTCACATTTCGCATTAAGTGTTCAGGCTTATCAGATAAAAAATTTTTCTAATTTGTACTTTTCTTATATACATAGCCGTATTTAATAGCGTATATTTATGGGTTGACGATGGAACGTTTGTTTAAATGGAATTTACCAAATGCTATTAGTTACCCGAAAACCTACTCTTAATTTCTTTATCCCTATTTGCTTTATTTTAACCCTGCTTTTGCTGAGCGAAGTGCATGCTCAAGACAGGATAGCAAGCTCTGTTAAATCCGAAGGCATATTACCTGCTAATGAAGTGCTGGTCGAAGGAACTGTCAATAACACGGCAGTATTAAGTCTTATTATTGCCAGTTTAGTTGTCATAATTTGCGCTGTTGTTGTGTTATTTATTGTTCATCACCGTAGATTGAAAGCACAAATAGTGTCATCAATGAAAGATGAATTAACTGGGGTATTTTGTCGTAATTATTTAAAAGTATATTTACCTGCTTTGCGCTCTCGCTTTGAACGAGAAGCAAACCCTGAATTATCTATAGGGGCGTTAATTATTGACTGTGATGACTTTAAGTTTATAAATGATACGTTCGGTCATGCAGGTGGTGATAAGGCCTTGAAAGCCATTGTTAATACAATATCAACTCAGATCAGAGAGCATGATCTCTTACTACGTTGGGGAGGTGATGAATTTGTTTTAGTGTGTGAATCTATTAGCCAAATACAAATGCGTGAATTGGCAGAAAGAATTATTGCCAGTATCAATGATATGTTTATTGAATATGAGCAAGCAACTCTTTCTGTCACTGTATCAGCAGGTTATGCTTTGCATGATAAAACGAAAGCGTTTAATTTTGATGACTTAGTAAACGCCGCTGATGAATACCTATTAGCAACAAAAAAAGCAGGAAAAAATAATTTTTTGGGTAATAATCCTCTTCATTCAACGAGTAAAAATTTTTCAAATGGTTTTGCTAATAGCTAATTATCAAGGCACTATGACCCATTGCAATAATAGTAAGTATAAGTGTTGATAAATAATGCGTAAATCAGATAAAAAACTCGATAATCAAATCATTAAAGCTCTGACTGAGGTTTGTCATCACGCCTTAGAAGATATTGATGGTTTTCAATGGCTAACGCATACGGTTAATTTTGATAACGTTGAGCAAAGTTTAAAAGTTACCTGTGTATTCGATAGTAATAGGCAGTTAGCTGACTATGCAAAATCAAATAACAAAAATTATTTGCTACAACTTATTGCTAGCAAGCTGGCAAATATTGGCTTGAAACTGAGCAATGTTAATAACCAAGTTGAGCTTGATAGTGAAGAGAGTTGCCGGCTTTATCATGCCGGCAATTGGCAAAAAAGACTTTCTTGACCGGGCTATTGCTAGTGATGATTAACTATCAGCGCTGTATTAGAGCTGACAGCACTTTATTTACAGGCTACTAAATAGCGATATGGCTATTGCGCACATGATCACCCCTACCACCATATCAATAGAGCGTTTTACTCTTGCTTGATTAAGCCAAGGTGACATTTTCGCTGCGGCTGCGGCTAAGCTATAAAACCAAATAATTGATGCCAGCATCGTGCCTACGGCAAAAGCGATCCTTTCGTGACCTTGAAATTGTCCGCCAACACTGCCTAATATCATCACAGTATCTAGATAGACATGCGGATTTAATAGCGTTACAGAAAGCGTTGCGATAATCACTAACCAAGGCTTGTGCTTCAATTCATTTGCTAATTGCTGATTTTCTTCATAGTTGTTTTGCCATACTTGACGAAAAGATAAGCCAGCATAAGTTAATAAAAATATGATGCCGCCCCAAGAAATAATGGTCACTAAGGTTGGTGATGTTGCGATTAACTTGGCACCACCAAACACCCCTAATGCAATGAGTATGACATCACAAAGCATACAAATTGTTGCCGCTAAGAAGTGATGATTTCTTTTAATGCCATGATTAAGTACATGAGCGTTTTGAGCGCCGATCGGAATAATCATACCGGCGCCTAGAATTAGTCCTTGTAACAAAGGGGAAAGCATTTGTTGCTCCTAAAGTAATAACCTACAGGGTAAGGCGGCTAATTTAATAAGTTAGCAGACATAAGTACAATTAATGCTTTTTATCTTTAATAAGTTTTGCTAATGTCGATGTGTTTTGAGTATGTGTGAATATATGAATAGGAATACAGTACGTTGTTAGATTACAAGTTATTGCATGCGTTAAGCGTGGTGGTTGACGAGCAAAATTTTGATAAAGCGGCATCAGTTTTATCAATTACACAATCGGCTGTTTCTCAACGGATAAAAAGCTTAGAGCAAACTATAGGGCAACCGGTATTAGTCAGAGCACAACCTATAGTGGCAACAGCGATTGGTAAAAAATTGCTTGGCCATTACCAACAAGTGAAATTGCTAGAGCAAGATATTTTGCCAGACATTTCAGGCAATAATAACAGTGAAACAATCACTGCCAGTATTGCCAGTAATGCTGACAGCTTAGCAACTTGGTTAATTACTGCTATTGGCGATGTTTGCCATCACTATAACGTATCAGTAAATTTTCGCCTTTCAGATGAAAACAGAACCATCAATTATTTAAAAGATGGAGAAGTATTTGGTGCCATTAGCACACACAATAGCGCATTGCCGGGCTGTACTTTTGAAAAGCTCGGTGACATGCAGTATCTCTTAGTTGCCGCGCCTAATTTTGTTGAGCATTATTTTCCTCAAGGTATTAATGAACAGGCATTAGTTAGAGCACCTGCCGTTGCTTATGATCAAAAAGATGATATGCACATCAAATATATTGAAAAAATATTTGGCTTGAAAGGCGGCTCATATCCTTGTCACACAGTGCGATCATCGGAAGCTTTTGTCGGGTTTGCAAAACAAGGTCTAGCGTATTGCTTGATCCCTAAATTGCAAATACAGCAAGAGCTTAATAATGGACAGCTGATTAATTTAATGCCTGAAAATACCATCACAAGAACACTATACTGGCATCATTGGGTATTATTAAAAGGTGTATTTAAACAACTTTCAATGGCGATAATCAATCGTGCGCAACAAGCATTGAATAATCAATAAGGCTTTATTTACAAAACAATTTATCGTTAGAAAGATAACAATTAGGAGCACAATATGAGCAACTTGCACGTGAGAGCGGCAACCGCAGCCGATGCCGGAATTTTATTTACCTTTATTAAAGATCTCGCTATTTATGAAAAAGCCGAAGACGAGGTTTTAGCGAGCGAACAAACAATTAAGCAAACTATTTTTGCTCATGATAGTCATGTCTACGCATTAATATGTGAACTTGATGGTGTTGCGATTGGCTCTGCAATTTACTTTTTTAACTATTCAACTTGGTTAGCAAAGTCTGGCCTGTATTTAGAAGACTTGTACGTTATGCCAGAATATCGTGGTAAAGGCGCAGGTGTAAAACTGTTAAAAACTATGGCGAATATCGCTAAAGAAAAAGACTGCGCTCGCTTTGAGTGGAGCTGTTTAGACTGGAATACACCTTCACGTGAGTTTTATCATTCATTAGGAGCTGTAGCTCAAGAAGAGTGGGTTGGCTATCGCATGACAGGCAAAACGCTTAATGACTTTGCAGCTGATCAGACTGAATAACGCTAACGTTTATAGCAGGATTGTCAGCATAGGCCAACATGGCACGTGCTACTTTTTCTGCTTCAATTACTTGATATTTTTGCGGAATAATAAAAGATAAAGCCTGCATGAACATTGTGCCAATGTGTTCACCTAGGCGATATTCATCACGCTGGCCAGATAATATTGATGGTTGAAATATGCCAAGATGTTGATAGCCAATAGCGCGCAAACTCTTCTCAACTTTACCTTTAACTTGATTATAGAATAGCTTGGATGACTCGTTTGCCGCCATTGCCGTTACGATGGCGAACAATGATGCGTTTTGGCGGTAAAAGTGTTTGGCAATAATGAGCGGGTAGTGATAATCAACTTCAGTAAATGCGTCTTTAGAGCCGGCTTTTTTTATTGTGCTACCCAAAGTACAAAAAACATCATCAACGATAGCTAGATCATCGCCAGCTAAACGTGCTTTAAGCGTAGATTGATTTTTACTGATTGACGAATACTTTTCTGATTGTGCTATTGCTATTGCATTAACCTTGCCTGAGCATTTCTCTGCTCTAGTGAACGGCGTTCTAATTCAACGGCTAGCTGAGCAAAATCTATTTGCCATTGAACAAGTTTAGGATCTGTTATGACGAGTGGTTTTCGCACTAAAGCAATTACTTTGCTATAGCGCGAGCTAGCGAGTAGCTTTGTTAATAAGTGTTGACCAATTAAGCCACTGGCACCAACAATTAAAGCGACTTTGCCATTTTCAGTTGGCTGAGTAGGTGTCATGCTGTTAATGACATTTCTCCTAAATTAGTTTGCAAGGTATAAAGTACCATTTTGCTTAATTGCTTGTATTATATTTTCTGATATGGCTTGTGCATCAGCCAATTCTTGTGCGCTTAAACTTTTTATTAACTTTTCTGTATACCATTGATTACGTTGATACAGAGCATTGTCTTCGGTAAACGCTAAAATAGCCTGATTATAAGCAAAGGCTTTTACCCAGCCGTGTGGGCCATAGTTTTGCGAATAGTAAAGCTTGGCTAGTGTTGTCATCGCTTTGATACTGCCATGCTCGGCAGCTTGAGTGAGAAAATTGATTTTTGTGTTAATAAACTGCTCACGCATAGCTATATATTCAGCTCTCGGAAGTGATACATGACCTTGTGACGTCATATAAAACTCAGCATATAATTGAGCAAAACTTTCTTTTGCGGGTATAAAACCTTGTTCAGCAGCTGAACGCATATATTGATAAAACTGTTTTTGTTGTTTTAGTCCAACCCCTTGGCATTTTTCATATTTATCTTCTAAGTGCTGTAGCATTGCATCACTTGCATGAGTTTCTTGTTGTGTTTGTTTACGAGTATCAAATTCATGTTGATTGAAAGGGCTATTCCAACAATATCTTAAGTTCATGGCAAGAATATAGCCGGCCGTTAAATCACCGGCTTCAAATTGTGACTGTAATACTGACATTTGTTCACTTAAGCGCCCTGATATATGCCAATTTGGTTGAGTTATAACCCGTAACTTTCCCAATGGAGCTATTTCATTATCTTTTTTAGCGGCATCTATAGCGTTTAAGCGTTCAGCTACCATGGGTGGAGCGCTGGTTTGGCTACTTTGGTAAGAAGTTGACCCCGCTGTTTTTGAGTTACCGGCAAAGAAAGCAGAGTTATCAAAGAGTATATTTGCGTAATAACCTGTATAAGCCAGTATTGCTGAGATTAAAACTAGTTTGAATAAGGTTTTGTATGTTCGACTAGATGCCATTTAAATTTTATGCCGTAGAGTAAAGTAATGTCAGTTCTATAAATTCTTGATGAATATATAAAAGTTGAAGTTTGTAGCGAAAACACATTGCTTGAAGAGCATTACCTTATCAAAACAATAATACTAAGGCTAAGATTTTTATAATCATCTTTGAAGCACATGCTCATGACTGATTAACCAACAAGAATTTCTGTTTTTAGCAGCATTATTTTCAAATCATGATCGCTGTTTTCAAACTGAAAGTATGTAGCTAGCAACAGACTCCATTTGCTGTTCACGGGTTTTAGTCTATTGCACCGCAAGAGGTTGGGCAAACTGAATTAGTTGAATGATCTGTGCGGCGCTATTTTATTCTTTTTAGATAGAAAACCTTATTACACAGAGCCAGCATATAATTGCTGCTATCAAAGCAAAAAGCTCATTACCTGTTATTGGGTTAATGAGCTTTTGTTGGGGCGAGTTATCGTTACTGACAAAGTGGTAAGTAAAATTGAGACTAAAGCTTAGTATCATTCAACACGGTAAGTCACCGCTTTAGGCATAGATAGTTTTTGCCCAACGCGTTAAACCGGCGGTAACGCTACCGAAATGATCACCAATAACAATTGGTACGTGGTTAAATTGCTGTTGAAGAAATTGATTCAATACCGGAGATTTAGCCGTGCCGCCAGTAACAAATACCACATCAGGCTGACAATTAGCTTGTGTGATCGCATCTGTCATTAAACTCGCAATTGAATTGAGTTCTCTTTGGCAGGCTTTGCCAAAGCCATCTCTGTCGAGGGTAATAGAGAGGCCAGTATCAATATCAGATAAATCAACTTGCTGTTGTGTTTGCTCAGTGATGGCGATTTTACTTTGCTCTGCAGCGTTAACGACGCGATAACTTAATTTCTGTTGCTGTACGGTTAGCAAGCGCGTTAATAGCTCAGGCTGTTCAGCATCACGAATAAGCTGTTCTAGAAATCGACCATTAGCAGCACTGTAAAACTCAGTTTGATGATTGATATTATTAATCGCCATCGCTTGCCAATAGCTGTTACTTGGCATAGGTTTACCGGTTTTTAATCGGCTATCTAAACCAAAGCTTGGCATAATGCCTTTCAGTGCAAAAGCAATGTCAAAGTCGTTACCGCCAACGCGCTCACCACTATGGCTTAGTAGGTCATGGCTTCTATCTGATAAAGCGGCTTGTTTTGGTCCCATCAATAACATCGAGCAATCGGTGGTTCCACCACCAATATCAACAACCAGCACTTTTGTTTCTTTTGTTAAGCTTGCTTCATATTCAAAGCCGGCAGCAACAGGTTCAAATTGAAATTCGACATCTTTAAAACCGACACGTTTAGCTGCATTCGTTAATATTGTTAATGCCTGCTGATTACTCTCTTCACCACGTAAACCCTGAAAGTTAATCGGGCGTCCGATTACAGTTTGCTCTACGCTTCTGCCTAGTGCTGCTTCAGTCAGCGTTTTCACGTTACTCATCATTGCTGCAACAATATCTTCAAATAACTCCACTTGTTGCGGCAATAAGCCACTTGCACCAAGAAATGACTTCGGCGACTTGATGTAATAACCTTCATCAGGTTCTTGTAAGTAATTATTCAGGGCTTGCTGCCCAAAAGATAGCTCTGTGGGGTAACCATCAAGCGTCAATTCTCGTAAGGTATTTTGGCCTTTTTGTAACTGCCTTTGACGTTGCTGTTGAAAGGTTTTTTGCTCTGCCAAGGTCAAGTTTTTGTGCAGCCAGTTGACAATAACATCACGACTAGGGGCATATAAGGTTGACGATATATATCGGCCATGATCACCTAGAGATAATAGTTTTGGCTTGTTATTTTCCATAACGCCGACAGCACAGTTTGATGTGCCATAGTCAAATCCGATCATGTTGAGATCCAAAGAGAAAAAGGCCGCGTAGAATACTGAGATATTCATTACTAGGCAAGGCCTTTTAGTTGATCTGAGTGATTGCTGTTCGTCTTGGTGGTAATTTGTTCAAAACAGAGTCAAGCAGAGCCAAATAGAGCACAGCAGAATAAATACGGACAATAGCAATGCCATCTTACTGTGCGACTTACCGCATAAAGCTGGTTTTAGTTATCTCGCCCGAGAGTCAACCTGTAAATGATAGCTTTATTTTATGTGCTAACGAAAAATCTTCGCTAGTTAACTTTAATAGCCTTTGTATGTTCAAAGCCTACAATAGGATATAAAGGACACCCATTTCAAATTGAACAATCTTAGTCTATAGACTAAGCTCAAATGACCTTTTCTCATTTATATCAGATACGCGATGACTACCCCTTAAACACACATTTAAAAGGGTGTCCTTTATTTCCTTATTTCCTTTATTTCTCTTCTAAATATGACTGAAAAAACAAGCTCTCATCCCAAATTTTGAGCATGTGCCACCTATCTCTGTTATCATCATCAACTCGTTATGTACCTAGGAGAGTATGCATATGAAGCAGATGTTATTAGCACTAATATTATTGCTGCTATTTGCATGTTCACCTTCACAAAAGCTAGCAGATGTTACGTTGAATGTTAATGTTCTAAATAACAATGAATATCGCATACACAAAATAAAAGTAACTTCATCAGGCATCTTGCAGCAGTTAATTGATATTAAATTTCAGGGTAAGAACGTTCAAGTATCATTAACTGGTTCTCCAGAAAATCAAAGTGGGATTGATGAATTAGTTAACTTGATTCGGTTAACTCCTGAGTTAGAGGGTATTGAAATAGTTGTAATACTACAAAGTGATTTCGGACATAACGGCAAAAATTAACAGGACACTCATCCCAACCCATCCCAAATTTTCAACATGTGCCACCTATCTAGCTCTGATATTAACGACTAAGTCATTAAAAAAAAATCCAAAGCTTTATCGCTTTGGATTTTTTTATGCGCTAACTTAGTCCGTAGAGTAAGTTAAAGTTGTGTATTTCCCCATGCTTCCGGCCATTGACTTAAATCCGCTTTTTTAATGATATTTATACGTGGCGGGCTCCGAAGTAATTCTTTTTCATCGTCACTTAACTCATTGTCAGCATTGAGATCTCGACTTTGTGTTGCTGATTCTATCACTAATGCTCTGTTATCATCATCAACTGATATGACTTGCCAAGTTCTGCGTGTGTCATCGTTACTTAAATTTAAGTGGATTAAATTTTCAGATACACTCCATGTCCAGCTATCGTCGCCGACAAACTTTGAATTACCATTTTCATCGGTTCTAGCATTAATACCACGATTAAGTGTGCCGTCACTTTTAAAATGATAACCAAATACATGGTTTAAACTGAGTTTATTATTTACCCATGCATCTGTACCTAAAGCATTATTGTACGCTAATTGTGCCATTGGTAACTCAGTAACTAAGCTGTCTGTCAACAATGTATAGCTATCATCAAACTGAGCAATGTTTTCTGCAAGTACATAAACTAATGTATTATTCTGCCACTTTTCAATTTGTGCCAAATAGCCTTTTCCAAGTTGTTTAAATGGCGTAATTTTATATGTTAAATCGTCTTGTACTAGCGTAAGTACACCATTTTCAAGCGTCGGAGTAAATTGATGCCCCGACTTACTCGATACAGCTGTCGTTGTAGTGATTTGAATGGTGTCAAGAAATAGCCCCTTAACTTCTCTGCCAACAAAATAATGATTTCCTAGTACATGGTCAAAGGGCATTACCCATTTTCCGGCAATATCAGCCAATGTCTTATCAGAGAATAATTCGGTATTGGCCTTAGTATAAGTTTCTTGATACGATTTTATTGACGTTGCTTTTGGATTCGCTTCAGGCCAAATGTTGAGACCATATTGTTGACCTAAATGTTTGAGATCAAGCTCCCAAATAAACTCACCCGTGTAGCTTACTTGCATTGATGCTGTGTTTTCACTCAGTATCGTACCTTTTTGATTTTTAAAGCCATAAGTTGCTCTGATCAATAGCGACTCTCCTATAGCACCAACGTTAGCAGCATTTATTAATGTTTCTACTACTGAGGCATCAAAACCATAAGTATCGATAAGTTCATAATATGGATAACTGACCGGTATATTAGTAAGCTCTGCTTCAGCTGTAATAACTAGTTGTCCTTCAGTGACTTGCCAACTATTTGTTTTGACTAAAACACCGCTTGAATCCAAGAAACTAGTATTCTCATAAGTCATTAATGTGCCGTCAGCATTGAATTGAAAGCCTGGAGCTTTTGATCTTAACCAGCCTTTTTGTGTCTCATAAAATTTATTAATAAATACGTTATTAGCCAACATCTGTGTGGTGAATGGGATAATAATATTGGTATCGCTCAAGGTTTCCGTAATGGCAAGGGCAAGGGCGTCATTATAACTTGGTGTCGTTTGACCATATTCATCGATATGATTATTGTTTTTCAAATAACGGGTAATTGCTGCTACTGTCGAAATATCTTCATTAATAGGATCAAGCAAGCTTAAAAGAGATTGTTGTTGAGGAATTAAAAAATTAGGATTATCGACTAATAATTTAATAAAGCCTGCAGTGTTAATAATATTTTCACCTGAAAGTTCATACTTTTCAAGCTGATAATCGTCGTCTGAACTAAACGCTTGGTTGTTATTACGATCTTTTGCGAGTAAATATGTTGCCGTTGATAACTGCGTGATATTAGTTAGGTTTTTCGCACCAGCTGATAAATTTCTCTCTTCATCCATTAAGCTTAATAAACTTTGTGTACTACCAATTAGCTTTATTAACTCAACGTTAGCTTGGCTTGCGCTGCCTTTAGCATGAACAATAACAGGAATATCGACAGTATCGATTGTTATTGGCAGTCTGTACTGGCCTAAATCATTGGTTGAGGTAGTAAAGGTTGTTTCATTTAAATCCACAGTAACGGTAGCGTTAGCTAATGGAGCATCGGTAACTAAACCAATTAATGTTACGGTATGATTAACGGTGATAGTAACTGAGGCTTGAGCAGTAAGTTCGCCATCGGTTATTTGATAGGTCAGCGTATCTGAGCCAATATAGTCGGCTGAAGGTTTATAAACAATTTTATTATTTACCACTTCACTAGTGCCATGTGTTGGTGCTACGGTTATCGCATCAATAGATAAGGTACTATTTTCTGCATCTGTATCGTTAGCTAAAACATCTATTGTTGCAGAGAGATTGTTTTGTGCTAAGGCAGAATCAGTGACAGCTATTGGTGCAGTGTTAGTCATTGGTGGCTTAACAGGAACCGTCACCTCGGGATCTTCACTACTGCCACCACCACAGGCACTAAGCAATAATAAAGGAATGATTAATATATTTAGCTTTTTTTTCATCTAGAAGTCCATTTAATTTATGTTGTTATTGTTTTAAAGCAATTGGCTATAATTTTTACAACTGATTACTACAGGGTGTTGATAAATATTTTTTATTAACCCGAAGGCATAGCTAGAATAGCTTTAATATCGAGAGTATCTTGATACTGAATAAAACCTTCAGTACGCTTAGTACGAGCTAATACTGCCATTCTATCGGATAACTCATTACCTTCTATGTTAGCGTGGCCTTTTACATGGCTAATGATGAGTTGTGCTTTTGATGTTTGGTACAATGAAAAGCATTGCTTGATCACTTCAAGGTTTTTAATTTCTTCGCCTTTGCCGCGGGTCCAACCTTTAGCTTGCCAACCTTTTGCCCACTTGGTGATGCAATCGATTGAGTATTTAGAGTCAGACAGTACTTGTACGGTTTTACCCTGTTTAATATGAACTTGTGCGTATTTAAAGGCTTCAAGCATACCGTTAAGCTCTGCGGTATTATTGGTGCCCATGGGTTCATATAAACCATACCATAACTCAACTAACTGCTGTTGCTGGTAAACCGCCATACCGGTCCCCGATTTACCAGGATTAGGAGAGCAAGCACCGTCACAATAAATGTTAATATCTGCGTTTTTTGTTGGCGCTGCGCTGCTTTTAACGGCGCTATTACTGCCCTTAACGTAGCTTGTGGGTTTGGTGGTAGTGCCTTTACTCATAGAGCGTTTCGTTAGCGCTTTGGTATAAGTTGATTGAAAAGCAAGCTCAGCTTCTGCTTTTGATTCAAATCCCATATATTGAGCATCAGCTCGCCCTTGAGTATAACTTTTTACATCATTCCACTGTTCAAAAACACCGGTTTTTGCGCCTTTCCATACCACGTAATACTTTTTAGCCATGAATTTATAACCACATTTTATTAATTATATTTTTCCGCCACTATACTTTATACACATGAGTAGCGGCGTTAACCGTTAAGGTTAATTTATTTTTGTATTTTTTTATTATTTTTAACTGACCAAATAACTAAGGCAATACCGGCGATGAAAAACGGAATACTTAACATTTGTCCTGCTGTGAGCGTAATGTCAGCGGCATAAGCTGCCTGTTTCTCTTTCAGCAATTCAATTAGGAAACGTGCGGTAAATATTAAAATTAAGAACACGCCTAAAATAGAACCTTGTGGTGTTTGTGCTTTTTTACCTTTATAGAAAATAATTAAGATAAAAAATATCGTTAAATAAGCGAAAGCTTCATACAGTTGGGAAGGGTGGCGAGCCACATTATCAATGCGTGAAAAAACCACTGCCCAAGGAACATTACTTGCCGTCCCTAAAATTTCTGAGTTGACAAAATTTGCGCTACGAACAAAAAAACCAAATAAAGCTGTGCATATTGCCAACCTGTCGAGTAACCAAATAAAGTTCATTTGGTGCTTTCTGCTATAAATACCAGCAGCGATTATTGCGCCTAAACCACCACCATGACTAGCCAGTCCACCTTCCCAAATAGCAAGTATCTTCATCGGATTAGCAAAGTAATAGCCAGGATCATAAAAAAAACAGTGGCCTAAACGTGCACCAACGATAACGCCAATAACGATATACACGAGTAAGTTATCGAGTGCTGTAATATCTTGTTTTTCAGTTTGAAAAATCCATTTCATTACTTGCAAACCTGATAATATAGCCGCTGCAAATAATACACCGTACCAATGAACAGTTAATGGTCCAACCGAGAAGAATACGGGATCGAGATCCCAAACTAAATGTTGCAAAGCATAACCCTTAATATTGCGAATATTGAAATTTGGCGAACCTGAGCTTGCCACTAAACTGTCAACATTCTATCAAGCAACTTGTTGATGTGGTGAATTAATTTGTTCCAAAGCGTTAATGATATTTTTTGGTTGCTCAACATTGATTAAAATATCATCGAATGACTCAACAAAGCTGCCCATCATGCCCCAATACTTAATTGGTCGGTTGAATAAGATACTAATGTTGTGGTGTTTACCTCTACCAACTTTTAGTTGCTCATTGTTTTTCACCACACCTTCAGGTTTATTGCTCTGTGTTACAACATCATTATTTTCAACATTGCTTACTGACTTTTCAATTTGGCTATGCTGGTTTGTTATTATCGAAGCAGATTTAATTGCATCAAGTGGTATCACCATAAAGTTAAAAATGCTGTTGTTGATGATGAGTTTTTTATCTTGAATATAAATCGAATAATGGCGTGATAAACGGTAGTTTGCTGTTAGTAAAATAAAGCTATACAGAATAAAAGTTGCAGCCATTATTGCCGCAGTTTCACTCCAATCAATCAACATCTGATAACTTGTTAATGCAATTGTGATTAATAAAAGACTCACTAGTAAGTAGTGCCATGATCTACCAGACCATAATCTAATTTTATCTAATGACTCAGTATGACGTTTAGATAAGCGAGGGATCGCGTAATACCAACTGGCTGGCTCGGTTGCAAAAGTTAAGGCTAAGCCCTGTTTTTTATCGTCATCGTACTTTTCAATAGCCCCGATACGCGGATCGCCAGATAAGTTACGTGCTTGCCATAAGCCCTTTACAATTATAACAATTAAATAAAGTTCGATGATCAGCAATATAGCCATGATTGGGTAGCGTAACCAGAGTATAAAGTCGAAATATTGCGCAATATCTGCTGGGTAGCTGTATCGAGCAATAGCGCTAGATAGGCTGAAAATTATGAATAGTTTCCAAGCTTTTTGTTTGCCAGCTTTGATGATCATAAACCAATAAAGTATTGGGAGCACGACAAAGTAAGTAACACTCGCTAAGATTACCGGATAGAGTCCAAGCGCTGAATCTGTAGTTTCAGGTATTAACGAAAACCCTAGATAATAAGTTGAGACGGCTATAAATAGAAATAGCAGGCGGTACTTAACTGACTTTCTCACAAGAATTCCCTTTGTAATTATTAGTATTTTTAGTCGTTTACATCTTGTTTACATGATGTGTGCACCGAGTATAAAGTAATTACGTTAGGGCTTGAAGTTGAAATATGTAAATAAAAATGAATTGAGAATGTATTAAGAGTGTACAGGTAGTGTATTAAGAATTTATTGATAAAATTGACCATAATAAAAAATGATTGGCTTATGCTTTATTTCTTATTACAGGCTCTGAACAGGCTATGCCATAGCCTTATGTGCATAGCCAAAGCTTTGTTTAAGTTGTCGAGAGTTGCAACGTAATGGCGTTTTTTTTATATGGCTAGAGATATTCAGCCATGAGCTGACTTTGACATAGAACACCTGAGCAGCGCTGCGATTAACAACGTTGCGATGAATGAACAGAAAATATTACCGTAGCTTATGCCTTTTTCTAAGGTTTGCTGGGTTTAAGGACTAATTGTCGACGATGGCGATAAGTCTAACCATAGCTCAGAGCGATCCAGTGGTGTTAAAGGAGAGAGTAGTGGGTTAAGCAATTTGAATACGCGCCTTTGCTCGTTTTTTAGCTTGGTAATAGTCTCGCCATAGTAACGCATAAATAGTTTTTCTAAGCTGCCATCAATCAGCGCTAGTTCAAGACCTTGGCGAATACTTTCCGCTAAGGCTAGTTGATTTTTACCAACATAAAAATACACCGCTTTGGGGTACCAAATTAACGTGTGTTGTTCTTTTGCTATCTGTAAATGTTGATGTCGGTTTAAGTCATTGTCTACTTCTAGTACGGAACGGGGGAAATAGTCAGCTCGTTTGCTATCTAACATTAGGTATAAGCCCTCGACATCACTACCTTTAACTAATTTTATGTTATTTAAGTGTAAGGTTTCACTATCTGACCAGGTATGAAATTGCAACGCTCTTAATTGTTTGAATTGCTCTAAATTACTGATATTACGTAAAATATTTTTATTGTCTTGATGAACAAGTGGCACACGCCAACCGTACAAACCTTGCATAATAGGAAAACGAATGGCCAATGCTAGTTGCTCACGTCTCATGGTAGCGCCCGCAACAGTCACATCAATACCATGTGATTTACCGAGTAAATTAAAGCCTCGCATTGTCGGTAAATTTTTACCGAAAGCGGCTAAGTTATAGTCGGTTTGTTGATCATAGCTTAAAACATGACGCAGCAGGTCGATAGCATAGCTTTTGCGCTCCGTCCCCGCATAAATAACCTTAGTTGCAACGTTCTTTGACAATGCTACCACAGGGGGTTGTGCTTGCAGCGGCAAAGCAAAGAGTAGAAAAAAGCATAGCGCCGAAATGGTAAAGCAAAAGTTATTCATTAATAGCTCAGAAATAAATGTCGAAAAATAGGTTTTAACAAAATTAACATTAGCTATTTAGCAATAAATTTTAAAAAAAATCCATATAAAAAAACAAAAGAATATCAATTATTTTTTAATTTCAACCGTCGAACGACGCGAGTGGTTTTTTATCAAAGTATTGTCGTGAATGTATTAAAAATTGACGTTAATTCACTAGTAAAACAACAAAAAGTGAGCGGTTTATTTCAGGTTACTTTTTGCAAGAAACTTCATGGTCGTCCTGTTGCCAATATTGTTTATATTGTTCCTAGCTTGTTAGATTTTTTTGTTTCTGTGCAGTTAATTCTAGCCAGTGCATATTAATTTTTTAATGACTTATTTTGTGGTTGGTTAATTAAATTACCTTAATTAATTGTGCTGTTTTTGGAATTGATGCTTTACTTAAAAGGTAAATGGAATTTACCCATTGGCTTGTTGTGAACAGTTAACAGCGATGGATTATAGGTAACTGAAAATGCAACTCTTTAGCGTTGGCATATTTTTTAGAGTCGGATTGGTATGAGTTATAGTAAAAAGGAGTGATTTATGGAGGGTGGATTGTCAAAAGAGCCTCAAACAGATGTTTTTGAAATAGAGCAACGCGCCATAAGTTGTAAACTGAATATAGTCGCAGAGCAGCAGATCGTTGACGGTGTTTTTATTAATTTCATTTTATTAAACCAAAGTAATAAAGATCTATCAGTATTAACTTGGAATACACCGTTAGAAGGTTTTTATTCCAATCTGTTTATTATTCAAGATCAGCATGGTCAAATAATACCTTATCAAGGCCCCATAGCTAAGCGTGATAAACCGTCAACCGCTGATTATCAACTGATCAGGGCTCGTGGTAATGTGGCGACTATGCTAGATTTAAGTTCGGTCTATGCGTTAATACCGGGCAATTATACCTTGCAGTTAAATAAAAAAACCTTACAAGTGATTGAAAATGATATGCCGATGAGCATTTGTCAGTGTCAAACTGAGTGTTTAACCTTTAGTGTTTGTTAGTGGTATAAAAAGTGCTGGCTATAACACAGCCCAAGTGGCCATAAATAAAAAAGCTTATTCAGATGAATAAGCTTTTTTTTATTAACTTGATGTTAATGAAAACCAATGGCCGGTTTATAACAGTTCTTATCGGTTAAATGTCTAAAATCTGTTTATTACCATGCTTGTCAGCCACAAATCACAAGCCATATTTTACAAGCTAGACCTTATAAACCAAGCCCTACAAGCCATTGTGGTATTGAATATTAGTCGATTCAGGAACCAAGTTATTTAATGGCTGTTTATCTGCCGACTTATTATTGAGTAACTCTTCAAAATGACTGATCAACAGAGCTTTATCTGGCGAGGCTTTATCACCGGCACCTATGTTAGTTAAGTCAATCATGAAGCCATCAAATAAGTGTGATAAGTCGTCAATAATTTCCATATTCAAAAACTGATCTTGGTTATAAATACTTGGATATCCCGCCTTTTGTTTATCAATAGCGAACGACACACCTTTAAGGTTGGTAATGCTGGTTGATTTATCGCATGACAACATACAGCCGTTATCGATACGTGGTTTTTCACAGCCTACACTTTGCTGGAAGAAACACTGTCTACTGGTCATCAACAAAATCGGATGGTAAATACTGTAAAATAATTTAAAATGTTCAGGACGAGCAATATTTTTCATTTGCATAGCGTTAATTTCATTAGAAATAAATGCGCCACTGCAGTCAAAGTCTTCTTTCATTGCCAATAATGCGTATGAATTTGTGGTATTTAAAAATGGTCCTGCAATCCACTTAATACCTAATTCATTCGCGCGATAAGCAATACCGGTATTGTTAGTAACAATGAGCTTAGGTTTTACCTGTTCTAAAATATTTACCGCAACGTCGTAATCCTTGCCGATAAGCACCGCTGGAAACCAGGGTATTAAGCGAGGGTTTGCCTGTAAAAAGTCAACATATTTTGTGCAACCACGTTTATAAGCGTCGGGTAGCTTGAAGTAGATATCAGCGTTGGTAATGTTAGCCAATTCTACATCGGCTTCATCACAAATTAGTATAGATAACTTAGGCTTACTGTCGGCTTTAGGGTGATTAACTAGCGGCGGTAATGTAACTTCAGGTAATAAGGTTACTGAATGATTAAGCGTGCTAGCAATGCTATTTTTAAGGGCGGTTAGTTCTTTGAATGGAATACTTAAACCTGAATTTACCTGTTCGCAATTGAGCTCAGTAAGAAAAAATTCGGCATTGTTGAAGCTTTTAAAACGTTTTTCTATTGTTGCTTTATCAATACTGGCGTTTTCGCTTGCTCGTAATAAGCTAGTTGAGCTTACTGTGAAGGTGTCTTGCTCAACAGTAAAGCCCGTGGTGTTGATATTTTTAGTAACGGTTATTGTTAATGGTTGATCTAGCTCGCCTGCAAAGCTCAAGGTTAACGGTATTTTTTCAATGCTTAAGTGTTTAATTTTCTCAACAACTTCAGCCTCAATCGTATTTTTATCCGCTTGTAAGTTTTGTTCAACATCTTGAATTTGAACAACCGAGATACTTTGGCTGTCATCAGCCTTAAATTTACTGACCGCATGCACCTTTGAGTTATCACGGGGGTTATCAATAAACATTGACTGGTTTAGATCTCCACGTAAAAAGGCGTTTGAAAAATCGCGGTTAAATACTTTATATAAACGTTCGCCATCTTCAGTCAATTCACCGGTATTGAGGAAACCATCAATTTGTTTACGAAAGCTATCAACCACGGTATGCACATAGTTCGCACCTTTAATACGACCTTCAATTTTAAATGAATGCACGCCAGCTTCAATTAGCGCAGGTAAGTCGAAAAAAGCGGAGTTGTCTTTAATATTTAGAGGAAAGTTATTACCTGATGGTGTGGTTTCATACTCTTCACGACAGGCTTGACTGCATCGGCCGCGATTACCTGAATTACCGACACTGGCTGAGGTTGAATAACATAAACCAGAAAAAGCAACACACAGTGAACCATGAACAAATACTTCCGTTAGCACATTATGTTCAACACACACTTTATTTATCGCGGTAATTTCGCGTAGGTTCAACTCGCGAGATAAATTAACCCGAGAGGCACCTAATTTTTTCAAAAATGGAATTTGACCAATATTATGTGTGGTTAACTGTGTTGATGCATGAATATCTAAGGTTGGAAAATGCTTTTTAATGATATTAAACATGCCAATGTCTTGTACGATAACGCCATCTAATGTGGTATTTACCAATTTGCTTAATAGTTTCGCAATCGACTTAAATTCACGCTCTAATATAATGACATTTAAGGTTAAAAATATTTGGCAGTCATATTGATGTGCTAAGCGAATAATGCCGATAAGCTGTTCAAAAGATATATTAGCAGCGCGATTACGAGCATTTAAGGTATCTAAGCCGCAATAAACCGCGTCGGCTCCAGCGATAATGGCCGCTTTAATTGCATCGACATCGCCGCCAGGCGCTAATAATTCTATTTTATGATCCATTTGTACAACTTATTTTTATTCGCTAAATTTCAAAGCAGGGATTTTACCCGTATATTTCAACAATGAATACCGTTAAAGTGAGCGAATATTAACGGTGTAACATCAAAAAGAAGAAAATCATGGCATTACCTATCCTTTACTCCTTAAGAAACTGCCCCTACGCCATGCGAGCACGGTTGGCTATTTTTAAATCTCAACAGCCTGTTGCACTGCGGGATGTGGTGTTAACCAATAAACCCCCAGAGATGATTTTAGCCTCAGCTAAAGCCACGGTGCCAATTCTAGTGTTAAGTGTGCCAAAACAAAGTACTCACGCTGGCTCTGTTACCACTGAAGTTATCGATGAAAGTTTAGATATTATGCTGTGGGCATTAGATAACTCAGATCCGAGTGACTTGTTACACAGTGCAAGCCCTGAAATAAGAGGAGATATGTTGACGTTAATTGCCGATTTTGATGTTGAATTTAAACAGCGGTTAGAAGCATATAAATGTGCTAAACGTTACCATGAAGATAATCTTGCTGATTGCCGAATTGCTTGCGAAGCATATATTAAGCAATTAGAAGCTCGCTTAACGCAGCATGAGTTTTTATTTTCAGCAAAAGAAAGCTTAGCAGATATTGCTTTGCTCCCTTTTATTCGTCAGTTTGCTCGTATAGAACGTCAATGGTATTTACAGTCGCCTTATCCAAATCTGAAAAGATGGCTGAATAACTATTTACAAAGTTCTATGTTTACTAAGGTAATGGCAAAACATCCACTGTGGTTAGACAGTGGTGAAGAGGTGGTGTTTTAAAGGCAAAGCACAAATAAAGAGTTATTGATCATACTTTGCCATTTTCCTTAATTTTTTAAAACCAATAGCGTGGATAGTGTCTTAAGGGATCCCGAGATAAGTTATTAACTACTAAAGCAATCGCTAATAAAATCAGGGTGCCAATCGCAACCGGAGAAATAACAAAGTAGTATCCATTGCTGTGTACTTCAGCAGTACCAATAATCGCGATTAGCGCGGTAGCGCCACCTGGCGGATGCAATGTACGTGTATAGTGCATCGCTACAATTGAACACTACACGGCCAGTGCGCCCACTAAGGCAACATCTAAGGCCAGATACTTTTGCATACTTACCCCGATGAAAGCCGATATGATATGACCTCCGATAACGTTTCTTGGTTGTGAGAACTCAGCTTGCGGTGCGCCATAAATGAGCACGGCTGATGCGCCAAATGAGCCAACAAGAAACATACTTTTTAGAATGTCGACCTCAGTAAGGCTGCTTAAAATAGCAATAAAATACATGCCAATAAACGCGCCAAGCCACGACCAAAAAACTTTTGAAACCGGCTTTCTAGGGGGGCAGATGTCGCCACCTTTCATTCTTGATAAAACAACTTTAACCATATAAAAAGCGCTTCCTTTGATTGTTAGTATGGGTACAGTGATAAATTAATCACGGCTATCAACAACGGGCTGCCCCGTGCTGTTGGCTAGATAAAATAGCGCGAGCGCATTTTATTTTGCTAGATAGTTTTACATCGGCAAAAGCCCAAGTGCGTTAAGTTACTAGGCTAAATGACGCATGCCAGATGCTGCATAGCTCACTGACATCTTTGAGCGCTTGATTTCTGTGTTGGCTAAGTACTGAAACATACAGCTTGTTATCTTGAGTGATAACTTTTTGAATACCGGCGATGGTTGATACTTTTTGGTAAAAAATATCTTCATCGGTACGGCATTTAAAAACCGTCGTTGTAATGTCAATTTCTATGCGCATATAAACAATATCCGTCACGGGCTAACCCAGTTTACACACTATATGAGCGATATTTTTTACGGTCGGTAATATCCCATAATGTGCTGAAAATGCGTAATAATTAATTGCGAACTTTTATATCTGTTAGTTATTAATAAGTAAAATTAATCAAGGCTCATGTTATATATGAGCTTTGTCGGTAATTTAATAGAAGCTATATGTGTTCGTTTAATGTGAAGTCAGTTTCAGCATTATTGTCACATTTAATACAATTCAGTTGTGTCCCTAGCATAGCTGCTCTGGTGGTTTGTTGAGTCACCCATGGCCGGTTAATAAATGGTGGTTGGTGTCGAACATGCTGAAAGTGCAGACACTTGAGTCTTGCCACCCAATGGTTTTCGTCATCGAGGTGATAGCCGATAATCGCTTGTAGCATAGTGGCTTTCCTTTAAGGTAAGTTAAAGTTTATTGTTGCTTTTGCCATTGCTGTTCATCAATGGCATCACTTTCATTGTCAAGTCGTTCTATAAACGTAATACCATCGAGGTGGTCTAATTCATGTTGAAAAATACGCGCAATAAAACCTGTTAAGTGTTGGTTATGTAAAACGCCGGTTTCATCAATATAACTGACGTCAATATCGCTATATCGCGGTACTAAAGCACGTTTGCTCTTAACACTTAAGCAACCTTCCCAACCTAATACTTGCTGCTCGCTGGTTTTGATGATTTTTGGATTAATAACGACAGTAATCGGCAATAATGGTGCGTCAGGATAGCGTTCACTTGGCGCAGAACACATTAAAAATAACCGTAAGCTTTTGCCAACTTGTGGTGCAGCAATGCCAACGCCTTTAGCTTCTGCAACCGTTACTGTTAAATCATCAATAAGTTGTTTTATGTTTGCGCTATTAACATCATGTATGGTTTGCGCTACTTGTGCCAAAACCGGTTCGCCGCGCTGTAAAATAGTTAAGTTGTTTGGGGCTTTACTTTTATTGTTGCTGGTATTCGTCATGATTACGCTTCTTTTTGCGGGGGATTTTTATCGTTAGTGCTGTGTGAAAATACCTGTTTTACATTACTTTGCTCTTTTTTATAGTAAAACCAACTGACCATAAACAAAATAACAATAAAAGGTAAGCTTGTTAATACCACCACGTGCCAACCCGCTTTAAATAATATCCATCCGGCCATTAATGACGCGGTAGCTTGAAAACCAAAGATAATAAAGTCGTTAATGGCCTGTACTTTATGGCGCTCGCTTGCTCGGTAACTTTGCGGTAATAGTGAGGTGCCAGTAAGAAAAAGAAAATTCCAACCTATGCCGAGTAAAATTAATGCCCACCAGTAATGCATAACTTGCTCGCCCGATAAGGCAATCACTGCAACTAAGGCATAAATGACCGTACCTGTGAGCATTAAATTTTTCAAGCCAATGCGCTTTACTAATAACGCAGTAAATAATGATGGAATAAACATTGCTGCGATATGGCTCTGAATTACCCATTTAGTGTCATGTAAGCTATGGCCATGAAGGTGGTGCATGCTTAGTGGTGTTGCAGTCATTAAATAGCTCATTAAGGCAAAGCCTATGGCAGCAGATAATATGGCAATTATAAAAATAGGTTGCTTGATTATTACACGCAAAGGGCGAGCTTCACCTTGGCTGTCACTTTGTTTTATTTCAGGGTTACTAAAATTTAGCATCAATAACATTGCGATTAAGAATAACCCAGCGAGTAAAAGAAAGGAGCCGGCGTAACCATGCGGCGAACTCAACCAGTCTTTGGCTGTAACCGCTATTTCGGGTCCTAAAAAGGCAGAAAAAATTCCGCTTAACATTAATATTGATAAAACTGTTGGTACATCTTTACTATCTGAAATACTTTCAATGGCGGCAAAACGTAATTGTTGAATAAAAGCAGTACACGAGCCTAATAATAAACTAGCCATAACTAATAACTCGAAACTACCATTTAGCGCAGCTAACATGGCTAGCATGGTGCCTGAAAAACCCAGCGTAAAGCCAGTAAAGGTTGCAAAACGTCGACCTTTCTTTTTAGCTAACAACGCCGCAGGAATAGCGCTGCTAGCCATACCTAAAATCATCACTGTAACCGGTAACGTCACCAATGCAGGGTCTGCTCCCATGCTTGTGGCTAAAATGCCACCAATAAAGACGATCACTGGCGATGCCGCCATCACCAAAGGTTGCACTAAAAACAGCAACCAAACATTTTTCGGTAGGGTAAAGAGCTTTTGTAAGCCCAAAAAGCTTAATAATAATAGTGCTAGCGTTATGATGATGTTTGTCAACATGGCTTGCCTTTATGGCTCAAGGTGAATGCAGGTGTTTACTTAGCATAATACTGAATTTTTACCGCTATGGGTAAATTAGCGTAGTTAACGGACAAAAAATCTTTTGAATTATATATTATCAATCGTTAAATCGAATGATAAACTTCGCAGACAAATAATCCCCTGTTTGCTTTATCGTTATTGTTTTCTCGTGATTGCTACCACAAGTTAGTATTTCGAAATAACGATACAAATAGGTGATAAAACTTAACTCAGCCTAAAAAGAGTCGAAATGAAATTTAGCCCGTTAGTTCAAGAACTTATTGATTCCCTCAAGTGCTTACCTGGTGTTGGAGCAAAATCTGCACAACGCATGGCATTTCATTTACTTGAACGAAATCGTCATGGCGGTAGCAAGCTTTCTCAAACGTTGGCACGAGCCATGGAAAATATTGGCCATTGTCAGCAGTGCCGTAATTTTACTGAAGAAAATTTATGCGATATTTGCCAAAGTCCAAAGCGTAAAATAGCAACACAATTATGTATTGTTGAAACGCCTGCTGATGTTATTGCCATTGAACAAACCGGTGAATTTCAAGGTCGTTATTTTGTTTTAATGGGGCATTTATCACCGCTTGATGGTATTGGTCCAGACGACTTAGGTTTAGATGTTTTAGAAGAGCAATTAGCGACAGGGCAGTTTAGCGAAGTTATTTTGGCGACTAACCCAACGGTTGAAGGTGAAGCAACTGCGCATTTTATTGCTGAACTTACGCAAAAACATGAGGTTAATATTTCACGTATTGCTCATGGTGTACCGGTTGGCGGAGAATTAGAATATGTTGACGGTAATACCTTATCGCATGCCTTATCGGGACGAAAAAACTATAGCTTTTAATTCATTGTTATTGGTCTTTAACTTATTTTCGAGAACATTAATATCAATATAATCATCAAAAAATTATTACGTAATAGCGCTATTATCAGCGCGATTTTTGTTGTTGGCTGTACTTCAACTAACCAGTTAACGCATGTAGAGCAAAGCAATTCTATTGTAAAGTACAAAGATAATCCTGAGTATTCAACACGTTTTTCTAACTTGTATCCGGGCAAAAAAAGCTACGCAATCACTTGCCAAGAAAATTGTTATCAGCCGATAGAAACCGTTGAGTGCGAAAGCCCAGCTGAAAATTGTCGCTTTATTGGCAAGCAATTAAAACCTGAGGTTAATACGGGGTTTACCTTTCGCTGGCTAGGCCATGCAAGTTTTTATCTCAAAAGCTCAGCAGGTAGTACTTTACTATTAGACCCAGTTAGCAAACAATTTGACTGGCCGGTTGATTGGGCTTTTAGGTTGGCTAATGGTTTCTTTCGCGATGAACCTCAGTGGCTATCTGCCGATGAACTTAATAATGTAGACGCTGCTCTGTATTCACATATTCATTATGATCATTTCAACAAAGGCGATATTGAAAGTATTGGTACTAACGCACAATACTTTGTGCCATTAGGCTTTGGCGAGCACTTTCCTAGTGATGGTTATAACATTAATGAAATGGCATGGTTTTCAACAACCAAGTTAGCAGAGTTAAGTCTTAATTTTGTTCCTGCTCATCATTTTAGTAGTCGGATTATAGTCCCGTTTGTTTATGAGGATAACGATGCTACGCTTTGGGGCGGTTGGGTTATTGAGCAGCAAGATAAACGGATATTCTTTGCAGGTGATACAGGCTACTCAAAGCACTTTAAAGATATACAACAGCGTTATGGTGATATGGATGTTTGCTTAATGCCTATTGCTTCTTATTACCATAAAGAAAACAGTGCATGGTATCGCTATGTCCATACCACGCCTGAAGATGCGTTAGTTGCTGCCCAAGAGCTAAATTGTCAGGTCATGATCCCATGGGGCTATGGTAATAACAGTTGGAAAATGGGCGATCATAGCTCGCATTCGCCTTTATTACGGTTATTAAAAATGCACAAAGAGATGAACTCAACAATGGTGCTATATATTTTAAATGAAGGCGAAGAAATCACCTTGTAGTTTATGGGTTTTTTAAATGTTCAACTATGTGGTAATTAGGTCTGAAAAGCTTTTAAAGGAAGTAGAACTCTATGAGTAATTCAAGTAAAAATATTAATACGGTCATAGCTGCGTCGCTATTAGCGATAGGTATTGCCAGTGCGGGATACTTTATTAGTGAGACGCTTTATAAGTCAAGGGTGGCAATTAATACCGCCGTAGTTAAAGGGCTAGCTGAGCGAAAAGTGCAAGCAGATAAAGCTTTTTGGTCTATTGAGTATACCGTCACGGGTGATAAACAAAGCGATATTGCTAAGCTTTATAAAGACTCGGAGTCAGATCAGGAAAAAATTATAACGTTGTTAAACCAGAGCGGCTTTTCCGCACAAGAAATAAAGCCTGGTGTGGTTAATTATTTCAAAAGAGAATTTCGAGATGAAAACCAGAAACTTGTTGATGAACAGCATGTTTTAGTGGGTGAAATTGAAGTTCAAACCTCAAAAGTATTATTGGTATCTGAAGGTCGTGCGAAATTAAACACCTTAATTGCTCAAGGGCTCGACCTACAAAATAATGCGCCAACTTACCATTTTACAAAATTGAACCAAATAAAACCGGCAATGCTTAAAGAAGCTACAACCAATGCTCGTTTGGCGGCAAATGAATTTGCAACGAATGCAGGAGTGAAGGTTGGCGGTATTCGAAGTGCAATTCAAGGCGGTTTTGTGATACGAGATGTTGGACAAAATTACGGTGATACCCAAAAAATTGATAAAAATGTCCGTGTTGTTACCAACGTAACATTCTTATTAACGGATTAACGGATTAACGGATTAACGGATTAACTGATTAACAGGTTAACGAATTAATGCGCTCGATGCTTTATCGCTAAGGTGACTTTTCCAAAGGTTACGCCGAGGCATTAAGCGCTTCTTTTTATTTATTAAATGTGGGGCAGGTATGTCTTTTGAAAGAATAATGGCGTTAGAAGTCAGTGATGATGCACTATATCAACAGTATCGTGAACACATGACCCCTATTTTACACTCCTTCGGTGGCAGCTTTGGTTTTGATCTCAAAGTCAGCGAGGTTTTAAAGTCGAAAACTAATACTGCAATAAATCGGGTTTTTACTATCGACTTTCCAAGCAAAGATGTTATGGAGGCATTTTTTACCGATCCAGCTTACCTTGCGGTTAAAGATAAATATTTTAACCGTTCAGTGGCGTCCGTAACGACTATATCTCTGCATGAAAAATAATATTGTCAGATGAAAAACAAACACTAAATAAAACCGGTGTTTTATTGCTTTTTTGAATACGGCTTTTAACTAACACAGCACGTTTTTGATAGCTTTGTAACAGTTATTAGCGCGCTTTGTCAGTTTCAGCGAGGTATTATAAATTACCCGTTATAAGTCATGAGCTATAGGGTTACTGTGCATTAACCGTGTTTGCGCATATTTAAGTAATATGATCCCTGTAATTACAATAAAGGCGGTGAGATACAACGCAGCATTATAATTGCCAAATTGTTCGATAAGTGCGACACAATATAACGGGGCTACCACTTGCCCAACACCATATGCGGCGGTGATCACCCCCATAATAAATACCGGATTTTTTCCTGCTAGCTGGCCAGCAAAGTTCATAAACAATGCCACTAAACCAATAAAGGTTGCGCCGTACAGCATGCCACTAATTAAATTAAGCATAATGTTGTTGGAGAAAATAGGGATTAAAATGCCAACCACTTGTAACGCCATCGCTAACATCATCATGTCGATGCTATTGAAGCGATGAGCTAAACGCATCCAAATAATACAAGAAGGAATACCAGCTAAGCCAACGGCCAACCAAGCGTAACCACCATATCCTGCTAAGCCGGGTAATGAATTAACAATATCGGGTAAAAATGTAGCCTGTACCACCATACCAACACCTTCAGTAAAGTAGGCAAGGGCAAGAATAATCACCAGCGGGCTAAATAATGACTTATCAAATTTATGCTTAATTACTTGATCAGCATTTTGCTTTTCAAAAGTTAGAATATAGGCTGAATAACAAGCAAAGAGTGTTCCTACCATAGCGAGTGCTAACCATGCATGTTGCCAGTAAGTGCTAAAATTAAACACTGCACGCATAATAATATCTGACACTAAGATGGAAAAACCAAGACCACTAAAGTGAATGCCCATCGCTTTAGTTTTATTGGTGTTTTGTAACTTTGACATTACGATGGCGGAACCAACTACCAGCGCCATAGCCGCGCCAAAACCCGCCAATAAGCGGGCAATTAACCAAGTGACTTGATTTTCAGTAAAGGCTAATAATAAAGAGGTAACGATACATAAGACTAAACCAAACCTAAAAAAGCGCACTTTAGCGTGGATATCTTTAATGAAAATAGCAAAAATAGAACCCGATAAATAACCAACATAGTTGACTGATGCCAACATACCGGCAAAAGCTATGCTGAGATGATTTTCCAGCATAGCGGGCAGTAATGAAGTAAAAGCAAAGCGCGCAACCCCAACCCCTACCACTAATGCTAAAATGCCGGCTAGTAAAATAGCGGCGTTGTTATTTCGATCAAACAAGTGTGTGGATCCCTATGTTTTGCGCATGCGGCAAAATGTTGATGCGTGTTGGCAGATAAACCGTCAAAGCTTTAATGTAAAGGACAGTGTTAACACAAAGCAACTTATTATTTGTTATAGGCAATATGTTGAAGGTTAATAGTGATAAGAGCCAAACATACCATTGCTACGGTTTAATCAGGCGGCATCTATGACATTTTTTTAATTTTTTGCTTGAAAACGTTTTTGCTACCCCCACATGTTAACTATCGAGTGAGTATTGAATAATAATGTTTGGTACTCACGATAAACAATCGTTTTAATGTTAGTTAGAGTAGGAAGTTTTCAGATGTCTGAGACAAGTCAAAAAGAAGTTCATGGTTTTCAAACCGAAGTAAAGCAACTATTACAGTTGATGATCCACTCACTTTATTCAAATAAAGAAATATTTTTACGTGAGTTAGTTTCTAACGCCGCTGATGCGTCAGACAAGTTAAGATTTAAAGCCTTGTCTAATGCCGACCTTTACGAAGGTGACGGCGATTTACGTGTTCGTGTGAGCTCAGACAAAGAAGCGAACACTGTAACCATTTCTGATAACGGTATTGGTATGACTCATGACCAAATCGTTGAGCACTTAGGTACTATCGCAAAATCAGGTACAGCTGAATTTTTCTCACAATTATCGGGCGATCAAGCGGCAGACTCACAATTAATCGGTCAATTTGGTGTTGGCTTTTACTCAGCATTTATTGTTGCAGATAAAGTGACGGTACGTTCACGTGCTGCCGGTGTTGATAAATCTGAAGGTGTTGAATGGACATCGGAAGGTGAAGGTGAATTTACTACAGCTAAAATTGAAAAAGCCGGTCGTGGTACTGACATTATTTTACACCTAAAAGAAGATGAAAAAGAGTTTGCTGATGATTGGCGTTTAAAGTCAATCGTGACTAAGTACTCAGACCATATTTCTGTTTCTGTTGAAATGTTAACGCCAGAAGTACCAGCCGTTGAAGCGGTTGCTGAAGTTAAAGACGATGAAGGCAATGTAACAACGCCAGCCGTTGAAGCTCGTGATGCGGTACCTGCAAAATGGGAACCGGTAAACAAAGCAACGGCACTATGGACGCGTGAAAAAGCAGATGTAACAGACGAAGAATATAAAGAGTTTTACAAGCATGTGTCTCATGATTTCGCCGATCCTATGCTTTGGGAGCATAACAAAGTAGAAGGTAAAACTGAATATACGTCATTATTGTACATCCCATCAAAAGCACCGTTTGATATGTACAACCGTGAAAAACAACACGGCTTAAAACTCTACGTACAACGTGTATTTATTATGGATGACGCTGAGCAGTTTATGCCTGCTTACTTACGTTTTGTTAAAGGTTTGTTAGACTCAAATGACTTACCACTAAACGTATCGCGTGAAATTTTACAAGACAGCAAAATTACGCAAGCTATCCGTAAAGGTTGTAGCAAACGTGTATTGAAAATGCTTGAGAAATTAGGCAAAAAAGACGCTGATCAATATCAATTGTTCTGGAATGAGTTTGGCCAAGTGCTAAAAGAAGGTCCAGCAGAAGATATGGCTAATAAAGACGCAATTGCTGGTTTATTACGCTTTGCTTCAACTCATGCTGATACCAGCGTACAAAGTGCGTCTTTAGCGCAATACATTGAGCGCATGAAAGAAGGTCAAGACAAAATATACTACGTGGTTGCCGATAGCTTTGAAGCTGCTAAAAATAGCCCACATTTAGAAGTGTTCCGCAAAAAAGGCATTGAAGTATTACTCATGTCGGATCGTATCGATGAGTGGTTAGTCAGTCATTTAACTGAATTTGACGGCAAGCAACTACAATCTGTAACGCGCGGCGGCTTAGATTTAGGTGATATGGATGATGCTGAAACAAAAGAAGCACAAGAGAAACTTGAACAAGAATTTGATTCTGTAGTAACACGCATTAAAGCTGCACTTGAAGGTAAAGCCAAAGACGTTAAAATTTCTCAACGTTTAACTGACTCACCAGCGTGTATCGTTGCAGACGAACATGATATGAGCAGCCAAATGATGAAGTTAATGCAATCAGTTGGTCAAGAAGTACCAGATGCCTTACCAATTTTTGAAATTAACGCTGAACATGAGTTAATCAAGCACGTTGCCGATGAGCAAGACGACGAGCAATTCAAACAATGGACTGAAGTATTGTTTGAACAAGCAATGTTAGCAGAGCGTGGTAGCTTGAAAGACCCGGCAAGTTTTGTTGGACGTTTAAACAAATTGATGCTGAGTTTGACTAAATAATGACTTAGGTCATATTGACCTTAGACTTTAGTCAAAAAAAGGAGCTTTTTAGCTCCTTTTTTGTTTTTTTACATAGCTTGCTACTTGTTTGAAACCCTTTGAATATGTATAGTGTTTGCACTTTCGCAAAACCATTTCATTAATTAAATAGGGTTATACTAAATGCGCATTATTTTATTAGGTGCACCAGGTGCCGGTAAGGGTACTCAAGCACAATTCTTAATGGCTAAATTTGGCATTCCGCAAATATCTACCGGTGATATGCTTCGTGCTGCAATTAAAGCAGGAACTGAACTTGGCAAAAAAGCCAAAGAAGTGATGGACGCAGGTCAACTCGTATCTGATGAATTAATTATTGGTTTGGTTAAAGAGCGTATCGCACAAGATGACTGTAAAGCTGGTTTTTTACTGGACGGTTTTCCACGTACAATTCCACAAGCTGATGCAATGAAAGAAAATGGCGTTGCTGTTGATTATGTCATCGAGTTTGATGTACCTGATGAAGTCATTGTTGAACGTATGGCTGGTCGTCGTGTTCATGCTGGCTCAGGTCGCGTTTATCATATTGTTTATAATCCGCCAAAAGTAGCAGGTAAAGATGATGAAACGGGTGATGAATTATTAGTTCGCCCAGATGATGAAGAAGCGACAGTTCGCAAACGTTTAGGTATTTATCACGAGCAAACAAAGCCATTAGTTGACTACTACCAAGCAGAAGCAAAAGCGAATGCTTGCGCTTATATCACTATTGATGGCACACAAGCAGTGGAAAAAGTTAACGCACTATTAGATGAGAAGTTAGCTTAAGTAGCCTGTTTTTACAAAATATTCAAAAATAAAAAAGCTCGCATAAGCGAGCTTTTTTTATGCTAAAAATTTGACTGTTGATTATCTACGCACGCTTTTTATGGTAATGACGTAAAGCATGTTCTTTTTGTCGGCCTTGGCTAAATGCAGTAATGCGTTTTAAATAGCCGATAATGCGTGTGCCGTAGTCAATATTTTCACTGCCACAAACGTGACAGCGCATTAAAGTACGTTTATCTATTTTTTCACAGTCATTACAAATGGTAATTTTTACGTTAACGCAAAAGTAATTACAGCCCGTTGCCGCCGCAACATTGAATAGCTTTAGATAGGCTTCAGTTGACAATGATTCATCAAGGTTTAAATGCAACGCTGAACCACCATCTAAGTATTGGGTGATTTCTTTACCATGAAGAACAAACTTATCTAGGTGGTTGGTGTTATTATCTTCCACTAAATAAAAATATGAATTATAGCAATCTCGATTAACTTGATAGCCATCCTTGCTGTCCCATTTAGCATTTTTTACCCCTAAGTTTTCTGCCGGCACAAACTCGGTATTGAACATATAGCCATAACATTCTTTAGCTACTTGATTAGCATGATAAATTACTTGTAGCTTATTGCTGACGAAGTCTTTATAGGCTTGATTATTACTGGGTGAGATATTACAAAACTCCGCAGCTTCAGCCATGCCATTAATGCCAATGGTAAGAAACTGTTTATCGAGAGAAATAAAGCCGGCATCGTAAACCGACAAAGCCCCTTTAGCTTGGTAATCTTCCATTAACTTGCGGTAGGCAACTTGGTATTTTTGAATTTTTTCGATTTCGCATAACAAATCACGTCCATCTTGTACTAATCTGTTCATGTTTAAGGTGATCACATTAATTGATCCTGTTGCCACGCCACCCGCCCCCAAGGTATAAGAAAAAGTATTATCCGAAATTTCGTTACGTAAACGACAACATGAGGCAAGTGAGTCGGCGCTGTCAGATAAATAAATGAAAAATGAGTTTCCTTGTGCTTTTTGCTCAGCTAATTGTCGGGCAAAAGTGTCATCTTTGCAGCGGCCATTCTCCGTTAGCATAGCGGCAGTAACCACAGGAAAAGTTAATACTGCTTTCTCTCGCTCCTTATTTAACCAATGCAGGAAAAACTGCTGTAACTGTTCAACGGTTTGCCAGTTAGGTTTGGAAAAGTCAGGAAAAACAAAGTTTTCGAACATAGCGGCAAAGTAATGTTGATCAAACAACGAAATATTCCAAAAGACACTTTGATAACCACGTGCTGCCGCGGGTTGGTTGATCGCGTAAACCACATGCTGTAGGTGATTTTCAATAGCTTTTTTATGGCTAGTTAAGTAGTTATCACCGTATTCAAGTCGAGCAAAATAATCAAAGTAGGTAATAAACTCGACGGTGGCAACGGCACCGGCAAACTGTGCAGAAATAGCAAAAATTAAATTAACAAAAGCACCGCAGAAAGATTCTAGGTGCTTTGGTGCTTTTGATTCGCCACCTAATTGAGTTAAACCGTCAAGTAAAAATGGATACATGCTGATCGAGGTGCAATAAGGCTTTAAGCTAGTTTCATCATGCACATAAATTTCATGTTCGGCAATTTGGCGTAAATACTCAGTTGCAAGTTCGTCGCCAAATGTTTCGCGTATTTTATCTTGTACCAGAGTGCGATTTATTTGTACAAAGCAGTCTTTTAATAGTTCAGCTTCTAGGGTGGCGATATTTTTTTGCTCAACATTGGCGTTGGCGTCAATTTTTGAACCGTCAGCGGCATTTTGTGCGAGAAAGTAGTCGTTAATAAAGTTCTTTTTATGGTTAATTTGGCTTTCACTAAGCTGCAACATGGTTAACTCCTTTTGATAAGTGATGATGATTATTTTTAATAAATAAGTGATTGAGTTTTTCGCCGGTTTGTACATTGCGAAAAACTTGATTGCTATCAATACGGTCTAAACCACCAAGCGTTGATTGCCACGGACCTGTTTTTAAAAAATTTAGATGTTCACAAATACTGATATCAATGTGCTTTTCTCCTGAGTAAAGGCAGGTTTTTAAACCCCAACTTTTCGCGATACGTAACTTTTCAATTAAAGCTTTGGCCTGCCATTCGCCACCAAAAAATAGTACACAACTGATTAAGTTTTGATATTTAGTTAGCCAATTGCGAAAGCTTGTATTTGATAAGTGATTGCCATTGCTTGCATGCCATAACTCGGTACTATGGCAGCCAGTGCAAGCAACTTTACAACCCGTGATACTAAAACAAAGACTAATTTCATTAGGTACTTCCTGAAATACAATCGAAGGAGGTAGACAGTTAAATTTCATATTTAAACCCATATGTGGTTATATTTTTATTGTTGGACACAATATATAGTGTTTTATTGGTTTTTGCTGTTGATCGGGATCAAGTATTTGTTAAAGTAAACCTATATGTAGTGGTTTGTTTTAAAATTTCGTCTATATATGGGTTTTTATTGCTCGGTTGAGCCGTTGATTTGGTGAGGGAGATAACGGCTTGTTACGCTTAGCTGTGACTTATTTGAGTTTTACCCGTGAGTTTTATGATGACATGCACGATAAAGCTAGTTGTTAAAATGGTACTGACCTTTATAACCTCATTCTTTACTTAAATGGCGCTATGAATCGTTTACCTTACTCGGTATGATTTCTCCAGATAATGATTTACTGATAATAAAAAGCATAAGGAAAAAAAATGGCAACACTATCGTTAACAGGCTTCTACGCGAGTTTACTGGGTATTTTATATATTGGCTTAGCCTTTAACATTATTCGTTTACGTAGAAAGTTTAAAGTTGGTATAGGCTCGGGAGACAATAAATTTTTAGCTAAGGCGATTCGTATTCACGGTAACTTTGCTGAATATATTCCTTTAGCATTAATTTTATTGGCGGTTTACGAGTTAAATGGCGCCTCGGTGATGGTGTTACATGCCTTGGGTGCTACTTTGGTTGTTGGCCGTGCGTTACATGCGATTGGTTTAACAAAAAGTATTGGAATTTCAATTCAACGACAAGTTGGTATGATGTCGACATTTTTAGTTATTTTGATTTTAGCTATCGAAAATATTCGTAGTTTTATTGTTGCTTAAAGACGAAAAATTTTACCATGACGAGTCTGTGCCTAGGCGCTAAAATGTTATGACCTAGGCATGCTCTGTTTTACAACCTATCGGTTGTATTATTGCTGCAACATACTGATGTGTGGAATACCATCTTCTAAGTAGCGTTCGCTTACTCTAACAAAACCATGTTGATTATAGTATTTCTCTAAATGCTCTTGTGCTGAAATTTTTATAGTATCTTCTGGAAAGTGCTGTAAGCATTGAGTTAAAGCAACTTGCATTAATTGGTGTCCGAGTCCTTTACCACGCGCGCTTGGCGCAATCACAACACGACCAATACTGATGTTGTCGGGGTAGGTTAGGCCTTTGGGTAATATACGCAAATATGCGGTCATACTGCCATTTTGGTAGCAAAATAAATGTTGAGTTTCGGGATGGCGATCGTGCTCATCTAGATCAGGGTAATAGCAGGCTTGTTCAACCACAAAGATATCAATGCGTAATTTTAGTAAATCGTAAAGTTCATTGGTCGAAAGTTGGGAAAACTTTTTGTTTTTCCAGTTTATATCGTTTTTTATCAAGGGCTTATTCCATTCTATTTCTAATTTTTATTAATCGCTGATGGACAGTGACTCGTCACTTTATTTCAGAGCAATCACAGCTTAACATTTCCTATAAGCGCATAATGAGATTTATTCATTTTGAAAAATATTAGCATGAGGGTAAAGCGATATTAAATATTTTGATTAATCAGTAATTGCTCAAAATCCGCCGTTGATAGCGGCCTTGCTAATAAATAACCTTGCCCTAAGCGACAGCCGGCCTCTATTAACAGTTCTCTTTGCTGTTCAGTTTCTATACCTTCGGCGATAACTTTGATATTGAGTTTATTAGCCATAACGATAATTGCTTCACAAAGCGCGACATCTTTATTGTCTACAGACATGTTTTGAACAAAGCTTTTATCAATCTTTAAATAGTCTATTGAGAAATTTTTCAGGTAAGAGAAAGAGCAATAGCCCGTGCCAAAATCGTCAATAGACACGGTTAGTCCTTGCCGACGAATATTATCCAGTGCTCGCACAACTTCTGCTTGATTTTCCATCAATAAGTTTTCTGTTATTTCAATTGATATCGCTTCAGGAGGTATATTTTGTTGCAATAATGACTTCGCCCAAGCAATAATTTGTTGGCCTTTATTTCGGTATTGCACGGGTGATGTGTTAATGCTGATCATTAAGTCGTGACAGTGGCTGTTTCGCCATTTTTGTACTTGTTGTGATACTTCATTAAATACCCATTCACTAATTTCTACAATAAGTCCGGTTTCTTCTGCAACAGGAATAAAGTCTAAGGGAGAAATTAAGCCTTTTTCAGGGTGCTGCCAACGAATAAGTGCTTCTGCTTTAGCAATACGGTTATTTGTTAGGTCAACTATGGGCTGATAAACCATATGAAATTGTTGCTCAGTGAGGGCAATTCGAAGATCTTGAATGATTTCCATGCGCTTGAGAAAGTTGATATGCATATTTTCGGTAAAGTAATGGATACTATTACGTCCGCGGGCTTTTGCACCATACATAGCTTGGTCTGCGTTTCTTAGTAGCGCGTCTATCGACAGGGCATCATTTGGGTAAAGTGCAATGCCTATACTTGCAGTGCAATAAACGCTTTTTTGTTCAATGGTGTAAGGCTGTGCAAGTGTATTTAATAACTTTTGTCCAATGTTATCTATATCGGTGTCTGTACTAGTGCCGACCAGTACGATAATAAACTCATCGCCACCTAATCGTGCAACAATGTCATTTTTTCTTAGGCATTGTTTGATACGCTTTGCGGTATCAATAAGTAAAATGTCGCCAGCATTATGACCTAAAGAGTCATTCACATCTTTAAAGTTATCAAGGTCTAACATAATAATAGCGAGTTGCTCTTGATTACGTTTGGCATTGTCGACAGCTGTTGTTAGATGTTCATGTAATAAGTTACGATTGGGTAAGTTAGTTAAACTATCAAAATTAGCTTGTTGCCAAATTATTTTGTTGGCTTTTTCACGCTCTATTGCAATACGTGCTAAATTAGCAAATTGTTCGATGAGTTTAAAATCAAGTTCTTTTGGAGTCGATATTTTATTGTGATAAATCGCAAAGGTACCCAGAACATTCCCTTGGTTATCAATAATCGGCTCTGACCAACAGGCAGCAAGTTGCGCTTGTTTTGCCAATGCTGTCCAAGCGGTCCAATAAGGGTGGGTTGCTATATCGGTGACAATTACTCTTTTTCTTGTGTATGCCGCAGTACCACATGAGCCCATGCCTTCGCCAATTGCAAAGCCTTCTACGGCTTCGTTATAAAAGTCAGGTAAACTTGGAGCAGCACCTAAAGTTAAGTGCTTTCCTGTTTTGTCGAGTAATAAAATACTACACATTGCGTTGGGATATTCATGCTCAATACCTTTAATAACAGCAGGCAATACTTTTGATAATTTACTTGAGCTGGCGATCAACTCTAAAATGTTATTACGCACTTTGTTGATTTTGTCTTGTTCTGATAGCTGACGATTTTTAGTTTGCATAAACATAGAAAGTGCACAGGCAAACATATTGGTTAACACTAGTGCGCCGATAACACGATGTAGGGTAAAGTTATCGAATTGTTGGTAGCTAAGGAAGCATGCCAAGGTAATGAATAAACTGTTACATAAAATAGCGGCAATGGGGGAGAGTAAATAGAAAGTGGCAATAACAATTGGGAATACCCAATATAGTAAACTTGCTCCTTCTACCTTTAAAGCGACTAAAACTAAAGCCTGCATAAAAACAGCGAGTACACTGCTGTAAAACTTTGTATTGTTGCTAAACCAAACACCGGAAAAAATAATGCTTGACCCTAATACCGCAGAAAGGTCAATGATAATAGCGGTTGTTTCTTGGCTTTGAATACTGCCGATAAGAAATGGAAGTATTACTAATATGGCTAAAGCGGTTACAGTTAAAAGTATTTTGTCTTCTACTGGGCGGTGCTTTAATTTAACCGTCATACTTGATTAACTTCTTATCAATGAGTTATGGAGGCGATATAGCATGGGCTATCGCGCTTATTATTATCCTAGCACAAGAAATAATAAATTCGTATTTTATAGCGCATTAAAAAGGCTATCGAAACAATATTAAGCGCGTCAAATGAACTGCTATTTAGTCATCAATAACAAGGGCATGTAGATCTTTCAAGTACATGTCACTTTGCTTTCGAGCAAGATATTGACAGATTTCCTGTTTATATTGCGCCATATTAAGCTCTGGAAATTCGATATATATGACATTTTTTAAGCTGCTTTTGTCAAGAAAGAGCAAGTAGGCTAGCGGTAAGTATTTGGGGTTAAAGTCATGTTGATAAATCGTGGCTCGTACTTGCGAGGCACTATAATATTTTGCCTTACCATAACGTTTTTCAAGCGCCGGCAGAAGTTTTTTACTGTACTTTTTAAGTGAGTAATATTTGAACATATGCTAATCCTTAGCGTTATCTTTTACATCCTAGAATTTAGGCATACATTATAGGTTGTTCAAAATTCGTTCGTCAAGTGAAAAAGCCTGCAAGCCCTTTACACTCTGGCTTTTGTGGATTTCATTGTACTTTTGTAGGCTGTTTTTTGTTCTGAATTTTGATAGGTCATTGATTATTAAAGAGCAGATAGTCAGTAAGTTTAATTCGAAGTAAAAACTATTAATCGAATTAAACTTACTTTAAACAGGAGGATTTAAACTTAATGGCTTATTTCTTTTGATGCCTTGCTTGTAATACTGCCATTACCTCATTAAGTTCGATATTTTGATCTTGTAGCAATACTAAAGTGTGATAAAACAAATCCGCACACTCGCCTAATAAGTCTTCTTTAGTTTCAGCAACGGCAGCTAATGCAACTTCAACACCTTCTTCACCCACTTTTTGAGCCATTTTAGTGGTGCCACGTGAGAATAAATGGGCAGTATAACTGTCTTCGGGAGCGTCATTTTTGCGACTAGCAATTACTTGTTCGAGTTGGCTGAGAAAGTTTTGCTGGCTAATAGTTTGCTCAGGAAAACAAGACTCTGTGCCTAAGTGGCAAGTAGGGCCTTGTGGACGACAAGCAATAAGCAAGCTGTCCTGGTCACAGTCAGTCACTATTTGGCTGACTTTTAAATAGTTGCCGCTAGTTTCACCTTTGCACCAAAGTGCTTGTTTGGCACGGCTATAAAATGTCGCTAGGCCCGAGTTTAATGTTTGCTCTAATGCCTCAACATTCATATAACCTTGCATCAACACTGCGCCAGTATCCTGATGCTGGATTATTGCAGGGATCATGCCGGCCATTTTATCCCATGCCAATTGGCTGATATTTTGCTGTGTTATTAGCATAATCTGATCTCCACTTTTTCATTTTGTAAGTGTTGCTTTAATTCATCCATTGCGATAATGCCCTTATGAAACACGCTAGCGGCAAGTGCGCCATCAACATCTGCTTGTTGAAAAACATCAACAAAGTGCGATATTTCACCGGCACCGCCAGAGGCAATTAATGGCACATTACATAATTTTCGTACTTGGCTGAGCTGTGCAATATCATAACCTTGTCGGACACCGTCTTGATTCATGCAGTTAAGTACAATTTCTCCTGCACCAAGTTTTTGTACTTCTTGGATCCAATCGAGTGTTCGCCATTTAGTTTTCTGTGTGCGCGATTCATCGCCGGTGAACTGGTAAACTTGATACTCACCTAAACCATTATTGGCGTCTTGATTGAAAAAGCTATCAACGCCAACCACAATACATTGCTGACCAAATACATCGGCTAAACGTGATATTAAACTTGGATCTCTTAATGCTGGTGAGTTGATAGATATTTTATCAGCGCCCATCATTAAAATTTGCTTCGCATCCGCTTCGGTTTTGATGCCACCGGCAACACAAAAAGGTATATCGATAACTTGTGCTATGCGACTTACCCAGCTTTTATCTACTACACGGTCGTCAGAGCTAGCGGTAATATCATAAAAAACTAATTCGTCGGCACCAGCCTCTGCGTATTTTTGCGCAAGTGGGACGATATCACCAATAATTTCATGGTTACGAAATTGTACGCCTTTAACTACCTTACCGTCGCGAACATCAAGACAAGGAATAATACGTTTGGCTAACATAGGAAAAACTCCTTCATTTTATAGTCACCCAATTTAGTTGTTGTGACCATAGTTATGACCTTAGTGTTGCAAACATCAAGGCAAGCTGTCATCTCTTTAACTATGCGTTTGGCCAACATGCGATCGCCTCCTCTAAGGTAAATTTACCTTCTAATAATGAGCGGCCAAGAATAACACCGTCTACACCGGTAGGAATTAATGCTTTAATATCATCTAGTGAGCCAATACCACCTGAGGCTTGCCATTTAATACTTGGGTATTGTTGGCAAAGCTCTTGGTACATTTCGACATTACTACCACTTAATGTGCCATCTTTACTGATGTCGGTACATAATACGTGGATCAAGCCTGCGGCGATGTAATCATCTAACAAGCTTTCCAAGTTAACGCCGCTGTCTTCTATCCAACCATGGGTTGGGAGTGTTTTGTTACCTGAAGCATCAATTTTTACATCTAGTGCTAAGACAATATGTTCACCACCCAACTCAGTTAACCATTGTTGCACTAGTGCCGGCTCTTTGATAGCCAGTGAGCCTATAACAATACGGTCAGCTCCTAAAGACAGTAACTGTTGTACGTCAGCTTTACATCGAACTCCGCCACCTACTTGAATGGTCATGCTGTCGTGTTTAACGAGGGTTTTAAGTAAGGTTAATTGACGTTTAGTGCTGTCTTTTGCGCCATCTAAATCAACAAAGTGCATTACGGTTGCACCTGCCTTAGCATAAGCATCTTGTCGCTCTTTGGCCGTGTACTGATATTGGGTCTTTTGCTGGTAATCTCCTTGAAATAATCGTACGACTTCGCCGTCAATTAAGTCTATTGCAGGGATCATCATTATTTACATCTCCAAAAAATTCTTAATAATTTTACTGCCAAGGCTACTTGAGCGCTCAGGGTGAAATTGACAACCAATAAAGTTGTCTTTAGCAATTGCCGCAGAAAACTCGCTGCCATACTGACAACGTGCGACAGTATACTCGGACACTGGCGCCGCAAAACTATGCACAAAATAAAAATAGTCTTCAGCGTTAATACCAGCAAAAACGGGGTGGTCGCTGACCTGCGTTAACGTATTCCAACCCATATGTGGCATACGTAAATCTTTTGCGTCAAGCGGGCATATGTCGGTTGGGATCAACGCTAAGCATTGCACTACTTCGTCTGTTTTTGCACCTTCAACAGAAGAGCGTGCCATCAGTTGCATACCTAAGCAAAAGCCCAAAACAGGCTGTGTGAGCTGTTGTAAAGTCGCGACTAAGCCTTTAGCTTGTATATTCTCCATAGCATGGCGAGCACTACCAACACCGGGAAGAATGACTTTATCAGCGTTTTTTATGGTGTTGATATCATCGGAAATAGTAACTGCAAAGCCTAAACGCTCGACGGCAAACTTTACCGACGCTAAGTTTGCGCAACCGGTATCAACAATAACAAAGTTAGCTGGCTTGTTTTTGTTCATCTTACAAACATCCCTTAGTGCTCGGTAAATCATCGCCTGATACCGTTATTGCTTGTCGTAAAGCACGGCCAAAGACTTTGAATAAACTTTCAACTTGGTGATGACAATTACCCTCAGTGGTTGAAAGGTGTAAAGTGATGGCCATTGAATCAGCGAGTGAGCGGAAAAAGTGCGAAACCATTTGTGTCGACATTTGTCCGACCATGTTATCGGTAAAGTTGGCATCAAACTCTAGCCAAGGACGCCCAGAAAGGTCAATCGAACATTCGGCGCGACACTCGTCCATTGGTAAAACAAAGCCAAAACGGCCAATGCCGCGCTTATCTCCCAAGGCTTGCTTAAGTGCTTGACCTAAAGCTAAGGCGGTATCTTCAACACTGTGATGTTCATCAATGTGATAATCGCCATCAACCTTAACTTGCATACTAAATCCGCCATGGGCAGCTATTTGCTCTAGCATGTGATCAAAAAAACCTAAGCCTGTTTTGATGCTAATATCACCCACTTTATCTAAGTTAATCGCGACATTAATGTCGGTTTCTTTAGTGGTGCGCGTTACTTGTGAAGTACGTGCTTGAGTCAGTAATTGCTCGGCAATATCGTTCCAATTAAATGACTGTCTATCGTATTTAAGGCCTTTTATGCCCATATTAGCTGCCAATTGAATGTCGGTTTCACGATCACCAATGACATAAGAGTTGGCGAAATTGACTTTACCTTGTTGCAAGTAGCCACTGACTAAACCTAACTTTGGTTTACGGCAGCTACAATTATCAGCTTCGAAGTGTGGGCAAAGTAGTACATCATCGAAGTTAATACCTTGCGAGGTAAACATTGCCATCATTTTATCATGCGGCAGGTCAAAATCGCTTTGTGGATAGCTTTGTGTACCCAAACCATCTTGGTTTGACACCATAACTAAACGATAACCCTTTTTTTGTAAGGCGATCAGGACAGGTATCACGTTAGGCTCGAAAACTAACTTTGCTAAACTGTCAACTTGTTTGTCGCTGACAGGTTCTTCAATTAGGGTACCGTCACGGTCAATAAATAAAATGTTTTCTTGGCTCATACTAATTCTCTTCTGCCGCCGTTTAGGCTTTTGTGGTGATAACGTTATTGGTGTTAATTTTTTCGCTAGCAAAACTATTTCTAATACTTTGCATTAACAAGTTCAGTTCGTCTTCGCTACCAATACTGATACGCAAACAATCACTTAAATTCAGCTGCTTGGATTGATCGCGAATTAAAATTCCTTGTTTAGCGAGACCATCAAAAATAAAGTTTTTGATGGTCTCATTTTGACAGCGAAATAAAACGAAATTAGCGTCGCTGTTAAATACTTGACTACACCATTCTTGTTGCGCTAACCAGTGAGTAAGTTGTGCACGTAGTTCGTTGGTTTCTTGCACACGGATATTCATTTGCTCTAGACCTGATGACGCTAATGCTATGCTAGCAATATCAGCGACCGGTGCCGACACAGGGTAAGGTGCAATCACTTTGCTGAGCATAGCGATAACATCGGTATTAGCAAGTGTAAAACCGCAGCGTAAACCTGCTAAAGCAAAGGCTTTTGATAGTGTTCTTAAAACCACCAAATGTGGATGTTTTTTTAACCAGCTTGCCACAGATTGCTCAGGGCTAAATTCAATATAGGCTTCGTCAACTACAACCATGGCTGATTCAGCGAATAACTCAAGTGCAGCTTGGATTTCATCTTGTGATAATAAATTGCCGGTTGGATTACCTGGCGAGCATAAAAATACCACTTTTGCCTGACCTACTTGAGCTTTTAACCCAGCTAGGTCGAGTGTTAGATTTTTAGTTAATGGCACTTTGATAATATCAGCACCGTGATTTTCGGCGCTGATGGCATACATGCCATAAGTCGGAGGGCAAATTAACACACTATCTTGATAGGCTTGGCAAAAAGTTCTAATGATCAACTCTATACCTTCATCAGCGCCGCGAGTAGCCAAGATGTTCTCTGTTGGTAGCTGACAATATTGACTGTAAGCCTTAAGTAGATTTTCAGGTTGAAAGTCAGGATAGCGATTAATGCTATCACTACTAACTTTATAATCTCCAGGACCTGATGCTTCGTTAGCATTGAGCCAAATTTTACCTTGCATATCACCACTACTGGCAAATAGTCGACGTGCTGATTGATAAGGCACCATAGCGATTAGCTCTTTACGAGCGAGTTTATTTGCAATACTCATTTATGCCTCCGAGCGTTGTTTTTGCGTGCTATTTTGCTCAGGTGACTCAGCCTCTAAGCGAATAGTCACGGCACGTTTGTGACCGTCTAAACCTTCAGCATCGGTAAGTTCACAAATGCACTGTGCTAAATTATTTAAACCTTCACGGCTAATTTCTTGTACGGTGAAACGCCTCGAAAAATCTGCTAATGACAAGCTGCTAATGACCTTTGAGTACCCATAGGTGGGTAATACATGGTTAGTGCCACTGGCATAGTCACCGGCCGATTCGGGGGTATAAGCGCCAACAAAAATAGAACCAGCATTACGTAATTCCGTTAATAATTGTTGAGCGTTTTCGGTTTGAATAATTAAATGTTCAGGGCCATATTCATTTGACACTTCAACAGCTTGAGCTAAGTCTTTAGTTAATATCAAACGGCTTTGTTGTAGTGCTTGTTCAGCTATACTCGCTCTTGAAAGTTCAGCTAATTGGCTCACTAATGCTGTTTGCACTTGTTCAATTAAGTTTGTACTGTCAGATAACAGTATTACTTGGCTATCAGGGCCGTGCTCCGCTTGTGATAATAAATCAGCGGCAATAAAACTAGCATTTGCTTTGGCATCGGCAATGACCAAAACTTCTGATGGCCCGGCTGGCATATCAATAGCAAAGCCATTTACTTGTTGTGATAGCTGTTTTTTAGCTTCGGTAACATACTTGTTACCAGGACCGAATATTTTATTAACCGCAGCTATAGTTTCAGTGCCAAATGCTAAAGCGGCACAGGCTTGTGCGCCACCAACACTGTATATTTCATCTATTTGACATAGTGATGCGGCAACTAATATTTCGTCTGCTAGTTGGCCATTTTTATCTGGAGGGCAAACTAAAACTTTACGTGGGCACTTTGCCAATTGTGCGGGCACGCCTAACATTAATACGGTTGAAGGTAGCGGGGCACTGCCTGCTGGAATATATAAACCAACACTCGCGATAGCTTCTGTTTTTAATGTACAAATAACACCGGGAGTTGTTTCTACCCGAATATCTGCACTGATTTGTGCTTGGTGAAAACGTTTGATATTAGCATAAGCACTTTCGATTGCGTTTAATCGAGCTGCGGTTAATCTAGTTTTTGCAGCATTGACTTGTTCAGGACTCACTTGCAAAGTGCTTAATGTCACGCCATCAAACTTTTCAGTTAAATCGTATAAAGCTTTATCGCCATTTTTTCTGACATTACTTAAAATGTTTTCTACTTGTTGTGACAACAAGCCACTTTCTGCGATAGCAGGGCGAGATAAGGCAAGTTTACGCTCGGTATCTGACAAGTTTTGCCAATTGATTATTTTGTTTTTCATCATATTCAACTTTTCATAATTTACGCTAGAAAGGTAATGCGTTGTTTAGCCAATAAATGTAAAACACTTATTGGCTAGCAACGATTATTTATCCCATCATTTTTTCTATTGGCATCACTAAAATAGAGTTACAACCTAAAGCGTTTAGTTGCTCCATGGTTTCCCAGAAAAAAGTCTCAGTGGCAACAACATGCACTGCAACGAGGTCATCACGTCCAGCTAAAGGCAAGATAGTTGGCGTTTCTTTACCTGGCATTAGAGCACTTACTTGCGCTATTTTATCTTTTGGCGCGTGCAGCATGATATATTTGCTTTCTTTTGCTTTCATCACCCCTTGAATACGAGGTAATAGTGTATCAAGAATGCTTTGTTTTTCAGGCGCTAAGGTATTTGCTGTTTGAATTAATGATGCTTTTGAACGGAAAATTTCTTCTACTTCAACTAAGCCGTTTGCTTCAAGTGTTGCACCGGTTGAAACTAAGTCACAAATACCATCAGATAATCCAACGCGAGGGGCAACTTCTACAGAGCCTTTTAATAAGCAAAATTCAACGTTAATTCCGTTTTCTTTGGCATAACGATTTAATAATTGCGGGTAGGTTGTGGCAAATCTTAGTCCATTTAGGCTTTCAATACCCTGATAATCAAAACCTTCTGGCATGGCAATTGATAATCGACAACCACCAAAATTTAAGCCTGAAGTACGAATGTATTGTGATTTCTGCCCCATTAAAGCACGCTCTAATGCTGTTTCTTCTAAGGTATTGTCGCCAACAATACCTAAATCACAAACACCATCCATCACCAGTCCTGGGATATCGCTACTTCGTACGCGCATAATATCAATCGGCATATTTGTTACATGTGCCAATAGGCGGCGATCTGAAACATTGAGTTTAAGTCCACAGCGCTTCAATAGTGCTTGTGTGTCGTCGCTTAAACGACCTGATTTTTGCATTGCAATTCTTAAGCGTGGTTCTGTTGTCATGGTATTTTCCTATTAAATTTTAAATGTTTTGTACTGTAAAATCGCGCTTTTATGTGGCTAAAATTGCTGAAAAAATATCATGTATATACAATTTCAAGGTCATAAAAATGCGAAAACCCCCGAGAGAGATGAACTCTTTCGGGGGTTTAGACATTAGTTTTTATTTATCTTACACCGCTGAAAGGTTCATAGCCCCTCAGCGAATAAACCTGAGCAGCTAATTCGTATGATGGTGATGAAGATGAATAGCAATCAGGTTTAAAGTCATGTGTTATTTACTCTTAGTATTTGGTGTAAGTTATTATGCGACTACTTTAGTTGCTGAGCCAAGCTAGCGATTATTTAAAGTAGTTACTTTAATTTGGCTTTTACATTACGTGTATTTTTCAGCTAGAGCAAGTGTTTAATTTTAACTCGATATTATATTTTGAACTAAGCTAGTATTGTTTTCATCTAAGTAGAGGTAATGTTAACTATTTAAAGTTTGAGCGGCTAATGTCGATAACTATGTTGTAACTGTATTTATAAGTTATTGGATTTTTGCTCACCGTATTATTGATAATCTGATTAAGAGGGAGGCTACAATGGATATTTTTACTACCGCATTGACACGCGTTGTACCTGTGCCGATCAAACCTACGGATTTAAAAGTTAAAGCACCAGAAAAAACTTCGCCAACAAATGATGTATCTGATGACATCGAAGGGCTTGAAGATCCTGCGCTATATTTTAATAAACCTATCAGTAAAAAAGGGCTCAACAAAGAGAAAGAGAGCGAAAAAGAGAAAAACAAGAACCATGATTTACCTGAAGTTATTGAAGCCTCTGAGGTACCTGAAGATAACACAGGTCAACATATTGATGTTTTTGAAGACAGTGAAAGCTCACCACCAGCAGAAAAAGATGGTAAACCTCATTTAGATCTTTTTGTCTAAATGCTCTTGGTTATTTTATGTTTGAGGCTATGTTTATTGTGTTTTTATTTTCAGGCAAGGAGAATTGTGCAAAATTTTGCTTTGGTATTTAAGCGACTTTAATTTGGTCGTATCTTGCTGAAATGAGTCGTATTGTGAAACTCGCATCTTGCGCTCATATCGTTATATAATACGCGCAAATTTATCAATGTTATATCTCAATGAGTGCTGTAGAACATGCATTTTCACATCAAGGTGCTTTAGCGAAAGCGATTAAGGGCTTTTCTCCACGCCAGGCTCAACTTGATATGGCACTTGCAGTGGCTAATGCTATCGAGAAAAAAACTTCGCTTGTTGTTGAGGCAGGTACCGGAACCGGCAAAACCTTTGCCTATTTAATTCCTGCCCTGTTGGCGAATAAAGCCAATGCTGAAAATGACCAAGGTCAGAAAAAAATTATTGTTTCAACCGGAACAAAAAACCTGCAAGAGCAATTATTCCACAAAGATTTACCCTTAATTCGCCAAGCGCTAGCGAGCAATGCACAAATAGCCTTATTAAAAGGCCGTGCAAATTACCTTTGTTTATATCGCTTAGAACAGTATCAGCAATCACGGGGTCAACTTGATGCACAGACATTAGCCGACTTTGTTAAAGTGCGTACTTGGGCAAATGGTACTCACACTGGTGATATTGGCGAAGTAGTTAATGTAACCGAAGGTTCCGCGGTTTTTCCTTTTGTTACCAGTACGGTTGATAATTGCTTAGCTAAAGATTGTCCTAATATTGATGACTGTTATTTAATAAAAGCCCGAGAGAAAGCTATTGATGCTGATTTAGTGGTGGTGAATCATCATTTATTTTTTGCAGATATGGCGTTAAAAGATACTGGCTTTGGTGAGTTAATTCCCAAAGCTGATGTGATGATATTTGATGAAGCACATCAAATTGCTGATATTGCTAGTGAATATTTTGGAGAGGCTTTCTCTACTCGTCAGTTGTTGGATCTTTGTAGTGATGTTTTGCAGGTATATCGTAGTGAACTCACGGACGTAAAGCAGTTAGGTAAAGCGGCAGAGAAACTATTAAAAACGAGCCAAGAGTTTCGCTTATTATTTAACTACGACCCTGAACGAGGCAATTGGCGAGAAAAGCACAAACAACAACGATTTTCTCATGCTTTTAAGCTATTAAAAACGGATTTAGACTTTCTTTATCAAGTGATAAAACTGTGTGTTTCGCGCAATGAAGCCATTGATAATTGTTTTGATAGGGCTGTAAATTTACTAGCACAATACGATGTTATGGCCGATGTTGATGCTATGGGCATGAGTTTTTGGTATGAAACCACATCGCGACATGTAGTGTTGCATAAAACGCCTTTGTCGGTTGCAGAAAAGTTTGGCAATTATGTTAAAGACTCAGGTGCAGGTTGGGTTTTCACTTCAGCAACATTGGCTGTGGACGGTGAATTTAAGCACTTCTCTCGTCACTTAGGTATTGAACACTCAGCCAGTTTATTGCTTGATAGCCCATTTGACTATGCTAAACAATCACAGTTAATTATTCCGCGTTATCTTCCCGCAGCAAATGACAAAAACCGTGCTAAAGCACTGAGCGAACTTGCTATACCATTGATAGAGGCGAGTAAAGGTGCTTGCTTTATGCTTTTTACGAGTTATCGGGTGATGCATCAAGTGGCAGAATTATTAGCTGATAGTATTGATAACCCTTTATTAGTACAAGGCCAAATGGGCAAACGAAAATTATTAGAAGAGTTTGTAGAGCAAAGCCGAGCCGTATTACTAGCAACAGCAAGCTTTTGGGAAGGTGTTGATGTGCGCGGTGATAAATTAACCTGCGTTATCATTGATAAACTACCGTTTGCTTCACCCGATGACCCTTTGCTGCAAGCGCGTAGTGAAGATGTAAAACGCCAAGGCAAAGACCCATTTATGCAGATCCAGTTACCGCAAGCCGTTATCGCGCTCAAGCAAGGGGTAGGGCGCTTAATTCGAGATGTAAATGATAATGGCATATTAGTGATATGTGATGATAGATTGGTCAACCGCCCGTACGGGCAAGTTTTCTTGAAAAGTTTGCCTGATATGAAGCGAAGCCGGAATATTAATCAAGCCGCTGATTTTTTATCACAACTGTCATAAAATATCAGGCAATGGCAAGTTAGCTCAGCAGTAAACTCAGCTTAGGGCTAAAGATTACTCATGCAATTGATAAAATAATGATAAACTTGTGCGATTAACAGCACTCTAATTTTAAAAAGGTTTTTGACGTGAATTTTTTGGCCATTGATGCCTCAACTGAAGCTTGTTCAGTAGCAATTAAATATTTAGATCAACAGTTTAGTGAATACGAACTGTGTCCACAGTCCCATAGTTTACGTTTGTTACCTATGGTTGATAGCGTATTAAAGCAAGCTAACTGCACATTAACTGAGTTAGATGGCATTATTTTTGGTCAAGGGCCAGGTAGTTTTACTGGAGTGCGCATTGGTATAGGTGTAACACAAGGTTTAGCATTTTCAGCGCAGTTAAATGCGCGTGGTGTGTCAACGTTGCAAGCTATGGCTCAACAAGCTTATGATGAAAAAGGGCAAGATAAAGTTATTGCCGCCATTGATGCTCGTATGTCAGAAGTTTATACCTGTTATTTCGAAGTTAATCAGCAGGGTATCATGCAAGCCATGACTGAAGAGGCGGTGTTAAACCCTGAGTTAGTTGCGCAATATTATAGTCATCTATCGCTGCCAGCTTATGGTGTAGGAACTGGCTGGGAAGCATATTCGGTATTGAGTGAGTTAAAGTCAAATGAAGCAGCTCCTGATATCTTATTCCCTTCAGCCGTCGCGATGTTGACGATAGGGCAAGTTGATTTTAGTGAACATAGCGTTGCAGCAGAGCATGCTCAACCGAAATATGTGCGCGATACTGTGTCATGGAAAAAGCTGCCAGGTCGCGAGTAAGATTTATTGATTGTTATCAATTTACCGCCATCAAAATAAAAAATAGTTTTCACCTTGACTAGAAATTTGTTAAATTAATATTTATGCAAGTTAATAATTCAGCCAATTTTGTTTCCCAGGCACCTATTGCTTTAGGGAATAACTCTTCTGTACAAGCCCAAGAGCAGCGTGCAAGAGTAGCTGCGCGTGAAACGCAGAGCGCTGAAGAGAGTAAAAGTCAAAAATCACAGCTTGATGTCGACACACGTCAGCGTCTTGATATTGATGAGCAAGCTATTGCTTTAATCGAACGTGAACAACCATCGCCTTATGGTAATAGTAATAACAACGCACAACAAAGTAACCAGCAAAACAGCTACGGCAGTGGATATGATGCACCATCAAATCAAAATAAACTCGCTGTAGCCGCTTATCAATCGGTTGATACTCTTGCAGCGCGCGATAACATTGAACAAGTTTTTGGTGTTGATTTATTTGCCTAATTCCTTCGAGCAAAAATCCAGTACAGTTTCTACAAAAAAATCTTTGAGTATGGCTCAAAAGTATCAATTTTGGTTGATGTTTCTTGCAGCATTTATAATTTTGCAACTACCTTTTATATCTATCCCTTTCAAATGGTTAGAGAGTTTTTTTCACGAAATCAGCCATGGTTTAACAGCATTAGTCACCGGTGGTAATATTGTACGAATCCAATTATTTCCAAATGGTGCTGGTTTGTGTACTACGCGTGGTGGATCATCCTTCCTTATCAGTTTAATGGGCTATGGAGGAGCTATATTATGGGGCTGTTTATTCTTTTCTTTAGCATCGATTCACCGCAAGGTAGCACAGTTTTTTTCTCTGCTATTAATTATCTTACTCGCGGGTAGCATTGTTTTGTGGGTACGGGACTTATTAACCTTATTCATTGTACTGGTTTTACTTGCTTTAGTCTTGGCACAGTTGAAATACTCTTCACAAAAACATCTTCAAACGTTATTGAAAATGACTGGGTTATTAGTATTAGCGAATAGCTTAATGAGTCCCTTATATTTACTTGATGGCCAAGCACGAGGTGATGGTGCAGCTTTGGCTGATATTACCTATATTCCAGAAATAATATGGGTGTTACTGTGGTTTACTGCAGGGCTATTTGCAACTTACCGGCTCAGTAGGATATCGTTTACTAGCAGACATTAAGGAGTAACAACTCCTGACTTAATAAAGGATTTATATGTTTAGAGCTAACGTTATGAAACCCGTTACATATACTGTTAATGGCCAACAGATTTGTGGGATCAGTAATGGTAATGAACAGCAACCGCTGCTTTTATGCTTACATGGTTGGCTAGATAATGCGGCTAGCTTTCAGCCTTTGATGCCTTATTTAAATGACTACCATGTTGTTGCTATTGATTGGCCCGGACACGGGCTATCAAGCCATCGTGGCCCTGATGCTCATTACCATCTCTTAGATTGGGTTTATGATCTTATTGCTTTATTTCGTGCTCAGCAATGGCAAGCGATTGATATTGTTGCACACTCTATGGGGGCTATGGTGGCGTCAGCTTTTGCTGCGGCATTTCCTGAACATGTTAGATCATTAACGTTAATTGATGCTATTGGTATTTTAACGTCAGATACAGCGGAAACCACGGTGCAATTGCGCAAAGGGCTGTTGAGTCGTTTAACTCGCCATGTAAAACCTAAAAGTACACATACGACTATCGAATCAGCTGTTGCCGCTAGGGTATCGGTGTCAGATTTAAAAACAGAACATGCTGCTCTGATTGTAAAGCGTGGGATTGAGCAAACAGAAAAAGGCTTTATTTGGCGTTCAGATAGTCGCTTACGTGCAACATCCCCTTACCGATTTACCTTGGCACAAGCTAAGCAGCTTGTTGCTGATGTTACAGCACCAGTACAGCTTATTTATGGCGATAAAGGCATGGAAATGGTTACAACCGGCCTAGCATGCTTTGGACCACTGTATCAAAATTTGCAGCAACATAAGTTACTGGGAGGCCACCATGTTCACATGGAGCAGCCAGAGCAGACAGCGAAGTTGATTACTGAGCTTATTGAGCATAAAAAATAACCAGAGATAGATAAAACGTTAGGCACTTCATCTATAATAAGCAAAGCAATTATCTGTTAAATTTAAACAAGTGTTTAAATTTACTGGATCGACCAGTGAAAATTTGTTAAAACGTATCATTAAAATTAAGCATAAGAATTAAAAGAGGAAAGGCACAGTGGAAAAAATTTGGCTTGAGAAGAGTTATCCTCCCGGCGTTCCATATGAAATTGATCCTGATAAGTACGCTTCAATTGTTGATATGTTTCATAAATATACCAAGATGTATGCTGAACGTTCAGCGTTTATCAATATGGGCGCGGAATTAAGCTATCGTGAACTTGCTCAACAAGCCACTGACTTTGCTGCATATTTACAACAAGATCTCGGTTTAGTTAAAGGTGATAAATTTGCCATTATGGTGCCTAATTGTTTGCAGTATCCTATTGCACTCTTTGGCGCTTTGTTAGCAGGTTTAACTGTTGTTAATGTGAATCCGTTATATACACCACGCGAATTAGAGCATCAATTAAAAGACTCAAATACTAAAGCGATTTTGATTATTCAAAATTTTGCCAGTATTTTAGAGAAAGTTATTGATAAAACACCCGTTGAAAAAGTTATTCTTACTTCACTTGGCGATCGTTTAGGTACCATTAAAGGTGCAGTGGTTAACAGTGTGGTTAAATACGTTAAGAAAATGGTACCAGCGTTTAATTTAAGCAATGTTGAACATTTCAATAAAGCGTTATCTAAAGGCCATAAGTTAAGTTTTAGCCCTGTTGAATTGTGTGGCGAAGACTTAGCCTTTTTACAATATACTGGTGGTACAACAGGTGTTTCAAAAGGTGCGATGTTAACGCACAGAAATATGGTGGCAAATTTAGAGCAAGCTAAAGCAGCAATTAAACCTCAGCTTGAAGAAGGCAAAGAGTTAGTTGTTACTGCTTTACCGCTTTATCATATCTTTGCTTTAACCGCTAATTGCTTAACGTTTATTACGCTGGGTGGCACCAACTTATTAATCACTAATCCTCGTGATATGCCAGGTTTTGTAAAAGAATTAAATAAATATGACTTTACCGCTATTACTGGGGTGAATACGCTTTTTAATGGTTTATTAAATACACCAGGTTTTAGTGACCTTGATTTCTCTAATTTAAAACTATCGCTTGGCGGCGGTATGGCAGTTCAACGCCCGGTCGCTGAAAAATGGGAGAGTGTCACGAAATCACGTTTACTTGAGGGGTATGGCTTAACTGAATGTGCGCCGTTAGTAACCTTGTGTCCTTATAATCAACAGCATTATAGTGGCAGTATTGGTTTACCTGCCTCATCTACAGATATTCGTATCGTTAAAGAAGATGGTAGCGAAGCTGCAATGGGCGAGGCAGGTGAAATGTGGGTTAAAGGTCCGCAGGTCATGAAAGGATACTATAAACGTCAAGAAGCAACAGATGAAGTATTAAAAGATGGCTGGTTAGCGACAGGTGATGTTGCTTGTATGGATGAAAATGGCTTCTTTAAAATTGTCGATCGTAAAAAAGACATGATAATTGTTTCAGGTTTCAATGTTTTTCCAAATGAAATAGAAGAGGTTGTTGTTAGTCATGATGGTGTGCTTGAAGCTGCAGCCATAGGCGTGCCGCATGAAGTTTCTGGTGAAGTCGTGAAAATATTTGTTGTTCGCACTGACCCTAATTTGACGGAAGAAGCGTTAATAAAATATTGTCGTGAAAACTTAACTAATTATAAAGTGCCAAAAATTGTTGAGTTTCGTGATGATTTGCCAAAAACGAATGTTGGTAAAATACTACGACGTGAATTGCGTTAAGCGCATTGTTTAACAAATAAAAAATTAACGAAAAAGGCCAACGTGATGTTGGCCTTTTTTATGTGCTTAACAGCACAGGAAACTCAGTTTTATTCTATTAATCCTGAGCGTTTAGTCTTTGACCATTAACAGCTTTACTATCATCAGCCATGAGATATACATAAAGTGGCATAATATCAATAGGCGAAGCGATTGTTTCTTTATTCTCAGCAGGGTACGCACTTGAGCGCATATTCGTGTTGGTGGCACCAGGATTTATAGCGTTAGTTCTTAACGTGCTGTTTTCATACTCATCGGCAATAACCTGCATCATACCTTCAGTAGCAAATTTAGAGACACTGTAAGCTCCCCAATAAGCTTTACCTTTATTGCCAACACCTGATGAAGTAAATATTAGTGATGCATTGTCAGCTTTTAAAAGTACAGGTATTAATGCTTGTGCTAGTAAAAACTGCGCATTAACATTGACTTGCATAACATCTTGCCAAATTTGCTCATGAATTTGATTAAAAGGGGTTAGTTCACCTAACATTGATGCATTAAGTAATGCACCATCTAATTGTCCAAACTGATTCGCTATTGTTGCGGCTAAGTCTATATAGTTTTGTTTTGTTGAACCCTTTAGATCAAGGGGTACAATTGCGGGCTCTGGGTAGCCTTGTGCCAATATTTCATCATAAACGGCTTCAAGTTTCGCGACAGTTTTCCCTAATAAAATAACCGTAGCGCCTAATTCAGCATAGGTTAGTGCTGCTTGGCGACCAATGCCAGCACCTGCACCGGTGATTAAAATGGTTTTATTGGCTAGAGTTTGTGGAGTAATTGAGTAGTCAAACATATGATTAGTTGCTAAAAAAATTTGTTAATAATTCTACTACTTTGTTCACTATATTGACGAGTTTTTTCGTCAGTAAACGCCATTTGCGGAGGAAAAACTACGAATAAATCAAAAAATCACTAGCACTTGATCTATTCTTGAGTTAAGTTTGACTGGTCGAACAAGTTGATGGTAGTACTAGGATAGGTATGAAAATCAACAATAAGAACGAAAAATAATAAATATATTCTTAAACACATAATTAGGTATATACATAAAGACTAGTCCGTGGGGAGATAAAATGAATAAGCTAGTACTCAGTCTCGCAATAGCCAGTACATTAGGTTTAAGTGCTTGTGGCGATGAAACCATCAAAGATGTTGAAAATGAAGTTGTTGAAAACGGTCCTGCCGTAACACCATCAGCTCGTGTTAAATTTGATCCAGCTGCTGGCGCTGCCGGACTTTCTATTCCAAATGATTTGATTTTTTCTGGTACCGTAGATGGTACATTAGAAATCCCTGTTGCGGATCCAACTGATGGCTCTGACCCTTTTGTTGCGATTAGCGCACTTGATGGTTGGTCTATTTCTCAACCTTTTCCTCTTGCCATTGATTTTCCAACAGGAACTTCGCTAAATGGTGACAGTGCATCAGAGCCCGGCTCTGTTCGTATTTTTGAAGCTATCATGGGCGGCGATGCCAATGATGCTGATTGTACAAGTGTTACGCGCGGCTTAGCCTGTAAAGTTGTTGGTGAACTTACTTTTGGACAACATTTTGTAACACAAAAATCAGGTAATAACGTTGTTGTTGTACCAATTCAACCACTTAAAGCTGAAACAACTTATATTATAGTTATGACGAATAACCTTCGTGATGACAACGGTAAAGCTGTTGCTGGCTCGACAACTTATGAATTAGCACGTCAAGATATTAACACTTTACCACTAGGTAGTGCTTCACAACTTGTATTGCAAGGCGCTATTAACAGCTACGAAGCTGCTGTAGTAAGTGCTGGTGTTGATAGCGACAGTATTATTTATAGTGCCGCAATGACTACACAATCAACAACTCGCGTTTTAAGTACTGTAAAAGCGTTGATGGCTCAAGTTACTTTGCCGCAAATGATTGCTGAAGCTCAACAAGGTATACCTGCCATTGGTGTTGCTGATACCGGCATGTCAGTGGCTAATGTATTAGGTGATGCAATTCCTGCATCATTAGTACCATTATATTCAGCAGCGAATTATATTCGTGGTTCAATTACCTTGCCTTATTATTCAGGTGTACCGTCGGCAGAAAACCCATTAGCACCTGTTAATGATTGGTGGCGTGCTCGTTGTGATTCTGGTGCAACGCTTGCAGGTCTAGCCGCAGCAAACCCGAGTGCAATTCCTGCAGGACCATTAGATGAAAATGATGGCTTTTGTATGAACTTTGGTTTACGTGATTTAAGCTCAAGTTCGAACCCTGCCTTAGCCGGAATTGATACTGAGCGTAACTTAACTAAATTTAATCCAATTCCAGCAACTAGTGCTATGTTGCCAATTGATGTACAAATGACCACGCCTGACTTAGCCGTAGCCAATGCGGTACGTGCGAGCATGAATTTACCCGCATTAGAAGAATCTGCAAACGGTTGGCCTGTGGCGATGTTAGTTCATGGCATTACATCAACGAAAGAGCAAATGTTACCGATCACCGGTTTATTGTCGTTATATGGTATCGCTACGATTGCTATCGACCAACCATTGCACGGTAGTCGCGGATTTGATCTTGACCCAACTAACCCTGGAGATGAAATCAATACCAGTACGGTTTCTACACTACATTATGTGAATTTAGGCAGTATGTTAACCATGCGTGATAATACACGCCAAAGTACTGCTGATTTACTCGGTTTACGCCTAGGCATTAACTTTCTAGGTAGTGCAGATAACAGTGTTAAAATTGATAGTAGTAAAGTTCATCTTTTAGGGCATTCATTGGGTGGTATCTATGGTATGAATACCGTTGGCTTAGCTAATACGCCATTAGACCCACAAGTTGATCCGCTATTCAAAATTAGCAGTACTTCACTAGCAATGCCTGGTTTAATGTTAGCAAACTTTGGTCTCGATTCACCGGCGTTTGAAGGCCTAGCTAAATCTAACTTAACTTTACAGTTATCGCCTGAATTTGCTGCCGCGGTTGCATTGAATTTACCTGAAAACTATAGCCAAGAGCAATTAAGTGGTTTTTACTTCGCTTTTTATGACGCTTTAACTGATGAACAAAAAGCAACTTTAGATGCTGGCTTTGCACAATTTACATTTGCAGCTCAAACGGTAACTGATTCTGGTGACCCTATTGCTTATGTACAAACACTGGCAGCGACACAAACACCGACACATCTTATTGAAGTTGTGGGTAACGGTGTTGATAACCTTTCAGACCAAACCGTCACTAATACAGCACCATTTACTCCTATGGGCGGAACTGAGCCTGCCATTGCTTTCTTAGGCCTGCAAGGTGTTAGTGAAGATACAAATGGCTCTGGCGTGGTTAGGTTTGTTAATGGCCATCACAGCTCTATTCTTGACCCACGACCTAATGCTGCATCACCAGATGCTGTTTTGAGTGCTCGTGCGACACAAGAAATGCAAACACAGGTGGCAACATTCTTTGCTTCAATGGGACAATTAATAAAAATTACTGACCCAGAAGTTGTTAAACAATAGTTAAATTAACTTATGTTTAATAAAAGCCCTCATATGAGGGCTTTTTTATATCTAATCAACAGGGTTTAGCTTTGTATTATTTGACGCTAGCTATGGATAAAAGACATTATTGGTATTAAACCCCTATATATTGCTGCAATATCCAGAGTTATTAATACTACTGAGTAACTTTTTTACATAATTGGCTATTGGCCCTTTTTTTATAAACTATATCCCCCATATTGTTAGATATCATAATTTTAGAAATCAAAGCGCAACAGTAAAGCTAACGTGAGTTAGTTTGTCAGTTAGGAGAGACACATTGGAATTTTTGTACGAATATGGCTTGTTTTTAGCTAAAACCATTACCTTTGTTATTGCAGTAATTGCCATTATTATTGCTATCGCGTCATCAGCGATGAAACAAGGGGGTAAAAAAGGTGAGTTAGAAATAACTGATTTATCTGAGCAATATAATGAAGTTGAAGAAGATATTACTCATCACTTACTTTCAAAAGAAGAATTTAAAGAAAAAGAAAAACAAGATAAAAAAGCAGCTAAAGAACAAGCTAAACTTGATAAAAAAGCGAATAAGACGGGTGAAGAAAAACCAGTGTCGTTACCACGCCTATTTGTTGTTGATTTTAACGGCAGTATTGATGCCAAAGAAGTTAGCTCTTTACGTGAAGAAATCAGTGCTATCTTAACGGTAGCAAAGCCAACAGATGAAGTATTTGTGCGTTTAGAAAGTGGCGGCGGCATGGTACATGGTTATGGTTTAGCCTCGTCGCAACTTGATCGTATCCGCCAGCATAATATTCCACTGACAGCTTCGGTTGATAAAGTGGCCGCGAGTGGTGGCTACATGATGGCTTGTGTGGCGAATAAAATAGTATCGGCACCGTTTGCCATTATTGGCTCTATTGGTGTTATTGCTCAAGTACCAAATTTTAATAAACTATTAAAGAAAAATGATGTTGATTTTGAGCAGTTCACTGCTGGTGAATTCAAGCGAACGGTGACTATGTTCGGTGAAAACACCGATAAAGGTCGTGAAAAGTTCGTTGAAGAGCTAGAGGAGACCCATATTTTATTCAAAAACTTTGTCAGTGAACACCGACCAAGCCTTGATATTGCAAAGGTGGCTACGGGAGAACATTGGTTTGGAACGCAAGCAAAAGATTTAGGTCTTGTTGATGAATTACAAACCAGTGATGATTATCTGCAAGCTCGTGCAAAATCTCATAAATTAGTGCAAATTAAATATGCAACTAAAAAAGGTTTGGCTGAGAAGTTTTCAAAAGCAGCGTCCTTGTCGTTTGACGCAATAATAAGTAAGGTTTGGCAAAATAATCGTATCTTCCCTGGTTAATGTGAAGCAAGTTAAGGTTTGAGTGAACTAAATGGAAAGTAGCTTTTGGCATAACTGTTGGCAGCGTAATATGCTTGGTTTCCACCAATATGAAGTGCATCCACTATTATCTCAATATTTCACTAACTTGATCTTAGCTTCTGATCAGCATGTATTCGTGCCGTTATGCGGTAAAACGCAAGATATGGCTTATTTAGCGCAGTATATGCGAGTTACAGGGAGTGAATTAAGCGATATCGCTTGTCGGGACTTTTTTATTGAGCAGGATATCGAATGTCAACTGCAAAGCTTAGGTGAGTTTGTGCAATACACCGCTGAACAGTTGACATTATGGCAAGGGGATTTTTTTAAGCTTTGCGCGGATACCATAGGTAAAGTTGATTGGATTTATGATCGTGCTGCATTAATAGCACTACCTCCGGCAATGCAAGCGCAATATGCCAATCATTTACAAAGCTTTTTCTCCTCAAATACTCGATTATTTTTAGTTACCGTTGAGTTTCCTAGCGAGCAATTGCCGGGACCACCATTCTCACTTAATAGCGTCGATGTTAAACGTTTGTTCCCTGGTTTTAGTGTTGATTGCCTAGCTAGCCATGAACTTGATGATAAACGTTTTGCTCAGCGTAGGTTTGAGGTCGACTACTTACGTGAGAAGCTCTATATTATTAAAAAGCACGATTAGTGTCAGAAGCTTTATTGATAGCGTTATTGGCTTATCAGACAACAAAAAAGGTGCTATATAGCACCTTTTTTGTCAGTATTAATTCTAGAGAAATTAAAACTTGAGTATGACCTATTCAGCAAGCGATAGCGCTTTATTGCTGTTTTCACGACCTTTTTTATTTTGGCCACGATTCATTGCCACTTGAGCTTGCGCTGTTTTTTCGATAGGGTTAAATGCTATCGTGTTAAACTTAATTGATTGAGCTATGTTTAACTTAGCCACTTCAACGAGTTCATCTGTATTGATTGCATGTGCTTTTACTAATTCTGTTGCATGGCTGTTGTGTGTAACAAAAGCGAGAATAGCAATAGCTGATATTTTTAAAATGTTGTTCATAAGTCACCTGTAATAAAACGTCAATAGTCCTTATAGATGTTTTGGGACTCTTTCTTTTTACATACAAACAAGGGTTGGGAGCCTGTTTGATTCTGCCCGAATATCTCGGGATAAAGATGAAGTCCTTCATCTATGGCGAGCATATTACGGTAATGCTGGTAACTTTTAAAATGACAAATTATAATGTTATTCATTAGAATAACTAATCCGACATGGTTATGTAGAAAATGTGATGATTTATGCATTAATATATATTTACATAACTAAAGGTACAGGTGTAAATTGGCTAACAGACTCCCACCACTAAACGCACTCAGGGCATTTGAAGCTTCGGCAAGGCAACTAAGCTTTACCCGGGCAGCAGAAGAATTATTCGTCACTCAAGCGGCAATCAGTCATCAAATAAAAGCTTTGGAAGATAATTTAGGCATAAAATTATTTATGCGTAAAAACCGTGCGTTGCTATTAACAGAAGAAGGGCAGTCTTACTATCTCGACATTAAAGATATTTTTAATGCCTTGCATGATGCCACAGAGAGGTTACTAGCCCGCGGTGAGAAAGGGGCAATTACCGTCAGTATGCAGCCCAGTTTTGCCATACAATGGTTAGTACCTAGGTTAAATACCTTTAACTTACTGCATCCTGATATTGATGTACGAATTAAAGCTGTTGATCAACCAGAAAACTCACTTACTGAAGATGTTGATTTAGCCATATATTATGGTCGAGGTCGTTGGCGCGGCATTCATGCTGAACAATTGCATACCGAGTATTTAATTCCGGTTTGTTCGCCACTGTTATTGTCTGGCAAAAAACCACTTAATGAAATTGCTGATTTAGCACAACATACTTTGTTGCATGATACCTCGCGCAGGGACTGGAAACGTTGGTTTAAGCATGTTGATGTCAGAGGAGGTAATGTCAATCATGGGCCTATATTTAGTCATTCTGCTATGGTGCTGCAAGCGGCTATTCATGGACAAGGGGTAGCGCTTGCACATAGCGTACTCGCTAAACCAGATATTGATAGTGGCCGATTAGTTTGTCCTTTCAAAGAGGTACTGGTCAGTAAAAACTCTTATTACATTGTTTGTCGTGAGCAGCAGCTTGAAATTGGTAAAATAACGGCATTTAGGGAATGGGTATTACAAACGGTTGCTGATGAACAAGTTATTATCGACGAAGAGAAAATAGTATGACCCTAAAAGAAATTCCGTTTAGTAGTGTGCTAAATGAGGCTGAGAATGCGAAGGCACTGATTGTTTTTGCGCATGGTGCGGGGGCTGACATGTCAAGCGCTTACCTTGAGACGCTCGTTGAGATGATGAATAGCAAGCAATTAAGCGTTTTACGCTTTAATTTTCCTTATATGGATAAACGGAAACTTGATGGGAAAAGGCGCCCGCCAGATAGAATGCCTGTTTTAGTTGCATGTTATCGCTCAGTTTTAGCCGATCTTGATACCCAATTACCTATTTTTATTGCTGGTAAGTCTATGGGCGGACGAGTGGCGGCAACGCTAGCAACCGATGAATGCTTAATGAAAATGCTGAATGTATCTGGCGTTATTTGTTTAGGGTATCCATTTCATCCAATTAAAAAGCCTGAAAAACTACGTTTAGAGCCACTGCAAGAAGCACAGTTGCCTGTACTTATTTTGCAAGGCCAAAGGGATGCGCTGGGGAGTGAGTTAGAAATTAATAACTATCAAGTATCAGCACATTGTCAGCTGCATTATTTTGCTGACGGTGATCATGACTTAAAGCCAAGAGTTAAATCTGGTTATAACTTAAGCCAGCATCAAAGTTCGGCGATTGATAAAATAAGGAACTTTGTCGATGAAATACACAACTGTTGCTAAACTACTGGTGATATTTGTTGGTATCAGTGGTTGTTTTTCTGTATTATTCGGCGCTTGGTTAGCTCATGGTGGTCAATCACTACCATTAGCGTCACAAGAACGACTAATGACAGCATTAACCTATCAATTTTTTCACACTTTGATGTTAATGCTAACCGTTATCTTATATAAACTTCACGCGAAACCAATGATTTTAGCCGGCGGTATTTTATTTATGCTTGGCATCCTATGCTTTAGTGGCAGTTTATATATTAAAACTCTATTCGACGTGTTGAGTATTGGAAAATTGGCGCCATTTGGCGGCCTGTCATTTGCACTTGCATGGCTATTGGTTGGATTTGCAGGTACTAAAATGTTTGATCATAAGTTAGGTAAATAATCGAAATGACTGCAATAGTTTTATATTGTCGCCCCGGATTTGAAAAAGAATGTGGCGCAGAAATTCAAGAAAAGGCCTCATGGAATGAAGTTTATGGCTACCTCCAGCTGAGCAAGAATCAAGGGCTGGTTTATTTTCATCTGAACAAGCCGGAAGAAGGCGAGATGCTAATGGAAAAAATACCATTACGTCGTCTTATTTTCGCTCGCCAATGGTTTGTTACTGTCACTGAAAAAATAGCACTGCCGGATTACAATCGTGTTGAAGCTATTTGTGAAGCATTAGGTACAGATTGGCAGTATGCCGATTTACGTATGGAAACACCAGATACGAATGATGGTAAAGAGCTGTCGAAGTTTTGTCGTAAACTCGCTGTTCCTTTGCGTCAAGCATTAAGAAAAGAAAAAGTATTGACTGAAAAGGGCAATAAAGACGGTGCTGTTTTACATGCATTATTCTTATCTGGCAAAGAAGTGATATTTGGTTTCTCATTAGCGCGTAATACCTCACCACATGTAATGGGGATCCCACGTTTAAAATTCCCTAATGCTGCGCCAAGTCGTTCAACATTAAAATTGGATGAAGCCTTTTTATACTTTATTCCAAAAGACGAATGGGATACACGATTAACATCGGGTATGAATGCGGTTGATTTAGGTGCTGCTCCTGGTGGCTGGACGTATCAACTTGTGCGTCGTGGTATGATGGTAACGTCAATAGATAACGGTCCAATGGCAGAGTCATTAATGGAAAGCGGACAAGTAAAACATCGTACTATGGATGGCTTTAAATATGTGCCGCAGAAACAAAATGTTTACTGGTTAGTTTGTGACATGATTGAAAAACCGCAACGTGTGGCAAAATTAATGAGTGACTGGCTGTTAAAAGGGCAGTGTAAAGAAGCGATTTTTAACTTGAAATTGCCTATGAAAGGTCGATACCAGCAAGTCAATGATGATTTACAAGCCATCAAAGACGCTTTTTCACATCATAAAGTAAAATATGAGCTTTATGCGAAACATTTGTATTATGATCGTGAAGAAATCACGGTGCATGCCAGATTACTTTCGCCTGCTCCGCTAGATATCTATGCGGGTTAAAAGCCAATAACTTACTAAAACGCTTTAAGTGTACGACATAGGTCGGTGCGTTATTTCTGTTTGAAGTTTCACAGCATTGATAATTCAGATATAAAAAAACCAAGCGTAATCGCTTGGTTTTTTCATTTTAGCGGTATCAAGCGTTATTATAAACGCTCTAACACGGCTTGTGTGAAGTCTGTTGTACCGTGTGTACCACCGAGATCACGGGTAGTACGATCGCCAGATTCGATAACATCAGTAATCGCACGACGGATGTTATCAGCTTTATCAGCCATGCCTAAATATTCTAGCATTTGAATAGCTGCTAAAATAACTGACGTTGGATTCGCTAAATTCTTACCGGCAATATCAGGCGCACTGCCATGAACAGCTTCAAATATTGCGCAACCATTACCGATGTTTGCGCCAGGAGCCATACCTAAGCCGCCAACTAAACCAGCACATAAATCTGACAATATATCACCAAAAAGGTTTGTGGTAACAATGACATCGAATTGCTCAGGGTTCATTACTAATTGCATGCAACAGTTGTCTACGATCATCTCTGTTGATTCAATTTGTGGATAACGGGCAGCTACTTCACGTGCTACCTTTAGAAAAAGCCCTGATGTTGACTTAAGAATATTAGCTTTATGAACGGCTGTTACTTTCTTACGACCTTCTTTAATCGCTGTTTCGTATGCAAAGGTTACAATGCGCTCAGCGCCTTCTCGAGTTACTAAGCTCATGGCTTCAGCATGCGTACCATCAGCAGATACAGTTTGACCTAGGCCAGAATACATACCTTCAGTGTTCTCACGAATGGTTATGATATCTATATTCTCATAACGTGCTTTAGTCCCTTTAAATGACAATACAGGACGAACATTGGCATATAATTGAAATTGTTTACGCAAAGTGACATTGATTGAGGTAAAACCTTCCCCTACTGGTGTAGTTAATGGCCCTTTCAAGGTAATTTTGTTCTTTTGAATTAATGCTAATGTTGACTCTGGTACTAAGTCACCATGGTTTTCTAATGCGGTTAAGCCTGCATCAGCGTATTCATAATCAAAATCACATCCGGCTTTATCTAGCACTTGGATTGTTGCGTCTATAATGTCTGGCCCTATGCCGTCACCGGGGATCACTGTTATGGTTTGTTTAGCCATTGTTTAATTACCTTTTGAGTATTGCTTTTCTTAAATAGCGGGATCGAGATTATTGGTTGAATATACAGCAATGAGCGATAGCTATACTTGATCTAACGCTGATATTATTGATTCAACACAGTTAATGGCGGCAATTATAGCAACTAATCGGAGCTGTTAGTAAGTTATAACGTTAAACTTTAGTCTTATGGTTAATCATTAAGCGAAATACCGTTTTATCAGTACTGCAAATAATTAAATAAGGCACAGAATTAGCGTTAATCGTCTTGAATTATCAGCTGCTTTATAATGCAGTGAATTGTTGATAGGCTGTTTGACCAATAGCGGTAAGTATGCCATTGGTAAAGAGTAGCGCGGTACACTCATCTTGCGTTGTTATACCGTCAGACTTTACATGCTGAGTGCGATAAAAGCTGACTTGATAGCTGGTTTCATTCACTATTTTTGCTTCAGTGATATCAGGGCTGCCGAGTTGTTCAATCGCACTGTTAAAATTAAAATTCTTTAGCTGTAGCTTAGCAATGAATTGACGATTGTAAGCTTCACGATCTTCCCATTGCATTTTGGCTGGACTGTCATCGTAAAAATTGACAACTAAAGCGACAAATACACCGTATGCGGCCAAGGCGATTAGTATTCTGATGATGACTTTTTTATTCACGTTTATTCCTTGAGCCTTTCTTTAACCGATTATTTTAATTGATATTATACAAAGCGAACATATCAAACTGTATTGGTTGATATGCCGCAAATATGTCATAAGGTTGTGATGTTACCAGATTGTTAAGTGCTGGCAAGTGGATTTTCATAAGGTAATCTTATGTCTTTTAAGTTGAAGCCTAACGGGATATCAATTTTTAATGTTAAGAGCTTTCGGCTTAGGCTGATCTGTTCACCGTGTTGAGCGAGTTTTTCACTGACACTACGCTTTAAATCTTTTGCACTAAGGATACTTTTAATTGAACCGTATTGGTTAAGCAATTGTGATGCTGTAACTTGCCCAATACCCGCCACACCAGGAATTTTATTGGTAGTGTCACCAGTGAGAGTCCATAAATCCATTAACTTATCAGGTTTAACACTGAACTTATTGACTACATAGTCTTGATCTAAGTGGCGACGATTAAAGTAGTCATAGACCTGTATATTAGGACTGAGAAGTGATAAAAAGCACTTGTCTGTCGAAACAATAGTGACGTTTTGACCACGTAATGCAACCTTAACAGCTAAGGTTGCAATGAGATCATCGGCTTCGTCTGCTTCTGAAACTAATGAGTCAACATGGTGTGCCATAAATCTATCTTGAATATCCGCCAATTTGTCTGCTAAATGCTCGGGCATCTTTTTACGACCTTTTTTATAATCAGGATAAATATCGTAGCGCCAACAAGGTGATTGAGAGTCAAAAACAGCAAGTGCATGGCTAGGTTGTAGTTGCTCAATAATTTTTTGTAAAGCTTGTTCACAAGCTTTGGCCGTATTTGATAACACTTGTTGCTTAGTGTTATCAGCCAATTCATTATTTAAAAGAAATGGTCGTTCTTGTACGGCGTAAATTCTTCTTATCAAATTTAATGCATCAACCAATATCAAATGAACCCTCATATAATTTAACCTTCAATGACCTGATAACAAGGGACATATTCACTGCCTGGAAGTTTCATTCTTTGCTGTTTAACGAAAGAATTTAACAGGGTGTCCATTAAGGCCATCATTGCACTGTCACCACTAATGATAAAGGGACCATGCTCTCGAATTGATTTTATACCGCTTGCTTTGACATTACCGGCAACGATACCAGAAAATGCTCGACGTAAGTTTGCCGCTAATGAAGCAATACCTTGGTTATGATGTAAGTCAAGCGATGCCATATTGGTATGGTTTGGTTCAAAAGGTTGCTGAAATTCAGGCTCAATGACCAATGACCAGTTAAAGTGGTATGAATCGCCTGTTAATTTTCTATGTGCAACAACTTCTTCTGTTGTTGATATTAACGTTTTGGCTACTTGTTCAGCATCATCAATAATGATCTTATAAAGCTCTTGGGCTTGGGGGCCTAGGGTGGCAGCAATAAAGTTATCTATCTGCTGAAAATATTCAGCGCTTTCACTTGGTCCGGTTAATATTATGGGTAGTTTTTGAGCTTTATTTTTTTCATGCAGCATGATGCCCAAAATATAAAGCAACTCTTCGGCGGTACCTGCACCACCAGGAAATATAATAATGCCATGTGACATACGAACAAAAGCTTCTAAACGCTTTTCAATGTCTGGCATGATAACTAGCTCGTTAACAATTGGGTTAGGTGGCTCTGCGGCAATGATACTTGGCTCTGTTAACCCTAAATAACGCCCGCCAGTATTTCGCTGTTTGGCATGGCCAAAAGTAGCTCCTTTCATGGGTCCTTTCATTGCGCCAGGTCCACAGCCAGTGCAAATATTAAATCCACGAAGTCCTAAATGATAGCCTACCTCTTTCGTGTATTTATACTCGGTACTGTTAATTGAATGCCCACCCCAACAAGTGATCAGGTTTGGCGCACTATCAGGAATGATCGCATTCGCGTTACGCAGTATATCGAAGGTAATATTAGTAGCGCTTTCGGCTTCTTTAGTATTGGTATTATAACGATCACCAATAAACAAAATATCACGTAAAACGGCTGAAAGGTGCTCCTGAATACCTCTGATGATTACGCCATCAACAAAAGCATGCTCAGGTGGGTTATCTAGTGCAAGTTTTACACCGCGTTCTCGTCGTAAAACTTTAATTTTAAAGTCAGTATATTGCTGATAAATATCTTCGGCATTGTCAGTATGACTACCAGCATTCAACACAGCTAATGAGCAATTACGATAAAGATTATAGAGTTCACTACTTGCGGAATGCTGTAAGTCATCAACTTCAGCTTGAGACAACAAATTCATTTTGCCGACTGGATTAATTTGGGTATGCATAACTCTACTTCCTCGATCTTATTTTTATCCGTAGATAACTTTGTTCTTACCGGTTTTTTTAGCTTGATATAATGCAGCGTCTGCACGTTCAAATGCGGAGTGAACATTGTCGTTTTGTTCGATCAAAGTTACACCAATTGAAAGGGTGATACTTACTCGGTCGTTTTTAAAAGTGAAAGGGAGGCTAGCAACTTTTTTGCGTAATATGTTGAGTTTCTTCATTACCATTTCTTTGTCAACATGACTAAAAATAAGCACAAATTCTTCACCACCGTATCGACCCACAAAAACATCATCATCGATGACTTTTTTCAACGTGTTAGCGATAACTTGTAAGGTTTTATCACCTGCAATGTGGCCGTAGGTGTCATTGATTCGCTTAAAGTCATCTAAATCGATAACGGTTATTGCCAGATCAAATTTATTTTGTTGGTAGCGGTGTATTTGTTTCTCAAAGTGCTCATCAAATGCAGCCCGGTTGCCTAATTTAGTCAAAGCGTCTTGCAAGCTTTTGGCTTGCTCTTCTTTTATGCGTTTTTCAAAGGTTTTACTTTGTTGCTCTAATTGTTGCACCTGCGCGGACATATTAGTGAGTTTATCATGTAAGGCTATGCGTTGTTGTTGTTCTAATTGGGCTTTATTTTTGAGTGTTTGAACGATTTGTTCTAGCTTTTTACTGACATCTTGTTTCATATCAGATAACGATCCTGAGTCGTTTATTTTGATACTCATGTCGTCAATTTTATCTTTTAACTCTTTATTGAGCTTATCATTTTTAGCATTTGATTCAGTGGTACTGGTAATCGTTGCGTAAACAGATGCTTGCACAGAGGCTAATGACTCGCTTAAGGTTGATAAAAAAACTTTAGCGGTCGTTCGCTCCTGCTTTAAATCTTCAATAATAAGGTCAAAAACATTAAGGCAATTTGTCATTAAAATATGATTTGAGATATTGCCTTTCAAACTGGATTTTATTTCATTGAGGTTGGCTTTATGCTTAGGGGAAATGACTAAGTTATTTAAAATAGTATTAAAGCGTCCAAGTAATTCTTTTGGTGCGAATTGCTCTTGCAACGAGTTGTTTTGTTCTGTGCTTTTAAATTCAACTTTGTTGATTGTTTCTGTGGAAATAGTTTGGGTTGTATCAAGCGAATTAATTTTATTTAGTTTGATGTTCTCAGGCACTAAACTGCCGTAAAAAGCGATAAATTCAGACATAAGCGGAACAAACTGTATCAGTGACATTTGATCTTGCTGAATTTTGTCTATTAATGTTTTCAAGTGTCTGCGGCTATTGGCCGGTAAGTTTTTAACTTTTTGTACAGCGCTACCTGAGGTTTGTAATGTTTCTTGTAATTGTTTAACGTTTTTATCATTTTGCAATGCGTGTTGTTGTAACAGTGCGGAGATCGTTGTAATTTCTTTTTCTAAATCAGCAAAGCTAGTCGCCTTTTTCAGCGTCAGGCGTAATTTTGCTAATTTATTATCAAGCAGAATATCTGTGCCTTTACAAGCTTGCGATAACTTGGCAATAAAACCGGTTAATAATGCTGACTGCGCAGAAAATTCAAGTTCTAAGGTGCTACGAGCGCTAATGGCGGTATCAAGCCGTGATTTTAAATGCTTGATGGTTTTTTCCGCGACAGAATTTTCACTCATAAAAAATTTCCCTAAAAAAATATAGGCTAGCCGATGTTAAAAGGCGTGTTACTGATAACGCTAAAAGATAACGTTTACATTAAGGTCAAAGCTATATCATCAGTATATGCTAATAATAGCCATATACTAAAGATAAAAAGCGACTATAAGTTTGTATTCATTACTTAATTGCTGAAAAAACAGTCACTACTTTAATTTACTGCCTTATTGTTCTTAGCTTAGGTGCTGTTTTGTGAGATGTTGAGCGAAACGGGTTAATATCTAAGCCACCTCGGCGAGTGTATCTGGCGAAAACTGATAAACTCTCAATTTCACAAAAGTGTTTGATATCACAAAAAATTCGTTCCACACACTGTTCATGAAATTCATTATGTTGGCGAAAAGAAATTAAATATTTTAATAACGTTTCATGACAAATTTGTTTGCCGCTATAACTGATATAAATACTTGCCCAATCTGGTTGGTTAGTTATTAAACAGTTTGATTTCAATAGATGGCAAACTAAATACTCTTCAACTTGGCTTTCTTGGGCATGGTTTGCTGTTGCCAATATTTCTGGCATTAGCTGATATTGATTAACCTCAATGTCAAGGTCATCTATACATATCGCATTATCTCCAGGCAAAGAAAGCGCAGGACAGTTATCGACTGGAAATAATTTGACTTTTGCAGTAGCGCCAGCAGTAGCTGATAAATCGGCGGTTAAGTGCGATTCAACCTGTTGCCAAGAGGAAAATTTTGTTTGATTAAAACTATTTAAATAGAGTTTAAAAGATTTTGACTCAACGATATTAGCACTGGTACATGGAAAGCTAAATTCAGCAACAGCAACAACGGGTTTGCCTTTATTGTTCAGCCACGAAAGTTCATAGCCGTACCAAACGTCTTCACCTAAAAAAGGCAATTGTTCTGCTTTTAACCCTAAGCTATCTCTATTTAAGCTTCTTGGTACCGCTTGTAATAATTCTGGGTTATATTGGCTACAATAGTCTGTTGTTTTTCCAAGAACTAAGTTGCTTAACTCTTTTGCGTTTGTATAAGTGCTCATTTTTGAGTGATTTCTTCTCTGGTTGTCACAATATCGATAGTTATTTGCTTTATTTTATAGGATTTTTTGCTTAGATGAAAATATCAAATTTTGCCCTCGACGAACTCATATGGCGCTTTTCTCAAGATTATGTACAGGATTATCAACACAGGTTTCAACATTTACCCATTACTGAGCAATCTGAAGATTGGCCATCTCCTTGTGAGCAAGGTGTGCATGAAGATGTTTTTTCTTTATGGCGGCCGATAAAAATAGTTGAAGCATTAACCTTTGATAATGTTGAAGCCGCGTTAGACATTAAACTACATCATGATATCAAAGCGTATTTTACTACTATTTATTGTGATAGTTTGGATGCTAGCTGTGTTGAAGGTGATCTATCATTGTTATTTGCTTGGAATCAAAAGGATTTTGAACGGCTTCAGGAAAATATCATCGGTCATATTTTAATGAAAACAAAATTAAAGCAAAATTTAACAGTATTTTTTGCTATGACAGATGATGACGATCACATCATTTCGCTCAATAATGAAACGGGTGCCGTTTGGGTGGAAAAAGTCGGTTGTGAACCACATAAAAAGTTAGCCGAATCACTTGCTGAGTTCATTGTACAACTTACGCCACGGATACCGCCAAAAGCGTTAGAAACCAATTAAAGCTTAATCATTGTGACAATTTTACTTAGTACTTTGTTGGCGCTGTAACAGCTGGTTGAGCTGTTGCTTTAGTTGTTCAATTTCCTCTTGCAGTGGCAGTATGGCTTGATTAATTAATAGTTTGATTGTTTCGTTTTCTGGCGTGTGTTTTGTTGATGCTGTACGCACTTTATCTTGCTGTTTAGGTTGGATGAATGTTGGTTCATGTTGCCAGTGCTTTAATACAGTAATAATTTGCGGCAATGGTGTTGTTTGGCTCAGTTGGCTTTTAATTAATGCGACAGTGGGGGTTTTACCTTCATTGGCAAGTTTATTAGCGATGATGGAAATTTCATCAGATATAGTCATAAAGCATAACTCGAATGTGAAAGAAGTAATATTTTAGCGAAAAAGACTATCCAAGTCTTGAGTTATTTTTATTTTATTTTTTATTGTTCAAATTAATCAATGGTTTACGATGTTGGTTTGACATTTGCTAACAGTAAGGTGAAATAATTACTTTTTAGTGAGAGCAAAAAAATGAAAAAATCATTATTAGCATTAATACTTGTTGCACCGTTAACGTTAGGCTTAACCGGTTGTGTTATTGCTGTAGGCGGTGAAGATGGCCATTCCATTTCGGGCAGTTTTGAAGATAGAGAGTACGAAAATAGAAAGAAGATTTCTCGTATTGCATTAAATACAGCTTTTGCTGATGTTACTCGTGAAATGGGGGTTGCCGACTTTAATGAAACTTATTTAGATAATGGTAAAACTGTGAATGTTGTTTATTACCGTACACATCGCTTACATAAAGATGGTTTAACAACCAAAGATGAGTGTACAAAACTTGTTTTTGTTGATAGTAAACTTACGGCAATAGAATAGCATTATACAAACGTTTGTTGCTTGATATTGTCAAGAGCCATGGCTGAGGGTAGCAATACTTTGATAAATTAAAGTACATCAAATAAATAAACTGAAAAGGCAATATCTTTAAAAGATATTGCCTTTTTTTGCGCCTTTAAATTATAGTGTTATCACTTTGTGTAAATGTTATACATTGATCACATAAAGATAAAAAATTCACACTTAGTTTTGTCGTTTTACGCTACGTTGTTGCGATTTATTGCTCTGAGCCCTCGTAATATGTTTAACTTTATGACTATCACGATGACGGGCTACTTTTGTACTTGACGTTTTACCAATGCTTTTCTCACTTATTTTCCGGTAATTTTTTTTATCTGAGTATTTAGTCTGGTTATGCTTGTGGTTATATTGCACAGGCATAACCTTTACTGTTTTGGTTTCTCGTGTTGCAGTTTTAACCTGCGTATTTTTTCTTATTGGATGGCTATCAATTTTTACCGCACGATTAACTTTTAACTTTTGCTGAAAGCTCCGATGTTTAGAATTGCTGATGTTTTTTGTGTATTGATGTTTATTAACAATATGCTTTTGTTTTGAACGCAGCGCTTTATTTTTTTGTACACTTGGTGCGTGGCTGCGATATTTTTTTTGTATATTTGAGGTGCGATACGCTACACCCTTTCTATGGCGAGGGTTATGCTGCCAACGCTTAGTTTGATAACTTGTTGAAACCTTTCTCTTACTATGATGTTTATAATAACGAGACTTGTGATGATGTACGACAACATGACGATTGCTCCAATGTACGGCACCAAAAAATATTCCAACACTGAGGTGTACAGGGTTATGCCAATAATAAGGTCCGTGATGCGAAGTATAGTATTGAGGTTGATGCCAAAAAACAGGTGGATAATGTGACCAGCGCCAGTGCCCGTAAACAACTCGTGTATCATAATAAGGCACATAAATCATATCACGCTGCCTCGGTTCGATGATAATTGTTTGCGTTTCACGCACCACCTTGACGTTATTCATGTTTTCAAGGTTGCCTGCTTGATCTGCTTGTTGACGCAACGCTTGTACACTAGCAAGCACTAAAGCTTCATCTTGTAAGAATGCATCACCCAAATTGCGCATCCAGTGTAAATCTTCGCTCAGCTTTTCTAGGATATTAGGGAAGGGCAGCAATGCTTTAATGCTCGCGTCCCAATCTTGAGTTTCTGCTGCATCGGCAAGCGCTTGTGAATTTAGTTGTTTATTTTTGGTTAACCAGCGTTCTGCGTCAACCACTTCAATAGGGTAGGTGGTCGCAATTAGAATATGAGTGAGCAGAGCATCGGGATATAAAGCTATTGGTGCTAACATTTGTGCTAATTCAGCTTTGCTAAAAACGTTACTATTGTCAGTTTGCTCAGCTGAGGTGTTGTTATCATTACTGATAGCAAGCACAGGTGTTGAAAAAAGCAATGCACTTGATAGTGAGAAAGCTAAAACGCCTAATGAACGTCTGAAGTTAAATTTTTGCATATTATCATTCCTTAATGCTGGGTGCTTAAAAGGCCATCTATGCTCGAGCAGGATAATATCAATACTACTGAGGTGACTTTTTAAATTCTGTTGACAATAATACGCTTTGTAAACTGAACGTTTGCTGAACACTTAATATTCAGCAAAATAATTTATAGTTGAGAAAATTATTTGAGGAAATTATTTAGGGAAATTGAGAGTGAATTTGGCCCCAGCCAGTTGCTGTGATGGCTCTATGCGTATACTGCCTTGATAGCTATTGACTAAATCACGAACGATGGCTAAGCCAATGCCGTGACCATGTTGATATGTGTCAGCTCGAGTACCTCGCTGTAAAATATTGTCCCGCATTTCAGGGTCTATGCCTGCGCCGTCATCTTGAACGACAATTGTCATTCCTTGGTTGTTATTACTGATATCAAGCTGAATATTTTTATTTGCGGCTTTGCAGGCGTTATCTAACAAATTACCTAATATTTCTAATAAATCAGCTTCGTCACCTTTAAAACTGCACTCATCACTTATGTTGACTGTAAATAACAAGTTTTTGTTTTGATATATTTTTTTCAGACTATCAATCAATTTCTTAGTTGTAGGAGCGACGGCGGTACCTAAATACCATGAAGATTGTCCGGCACTCTGTGCTTTGCCAAGTTGATACTCAATGATTGTATTAATAATGGTTATTTGTTCTTGGGTTAATGCTGATAAATGTTCTTGAGTTTGCATAACCGCCAATGGTGTTTTTAAACTATGAGCTAAGTCAGATAAAGCATTACGATAGCGTTGACGTTGCTTTTGCTCTGCGCTCAATAATAAATTTAATTGTTCTGTAACTTGGCTTAATTCAGTTGGATAGTCGCCCGTAAGGCGATCACTCTTACCTCGTTCTACCTGGCTGAGTTCAGTTTGTAATGTCTGTAAGGGTTTTAAAGTCCATAAAGACCAGAGGTATTGGATCATGAGCAGCACCAACATTAAACCAACTAACCCCAGCAGCAGCTGGCGGTGAAACTCTGTCATCATATTGGTTAAATTGTCTTGCTGTTTAATAATATGCAAGGTCATAGGAAAAGGTTTGTTTTCACTACTGTAACTGACACTTAGACTATAAACAAAATGCACTTCTTGTGCTATTTCAGCTTGATAGAACGCGCTACTACCCAATATGGGCTGCTGAAAGTTATCTGCTTGCCAAGGCGATAATAGTGATTGAGAGCTCCAAAGTTGTTCAGAGTTTATCGTGTTATTATCTTCAGAATGACGACTTGTATTTATTTTACTGGAGCTAAGTACTGCATATAAACCTGATTGACTAACATTGAATTGAGTTTCTAATAATTGCTCAGGCATTATCAGCTTGTTATCTTCGACTTCAATAATCGCTAAAATTGAGTATGAATATGCTGAAAGTTCATTTTCAAGGCTCGCAACCATGTGTTTTTCATAAGCATTACTGATAATGATCCCGACGATAGGTAGCAAGATGAAAATCATTAACAGGGCACTAAATAGAACTCTGGTTTTTAACGAGTTTAAGGCTCCTTTTAATGAGATTTTAATTTTGTTTAACAACTAAATTTACCTTCAAGGCGATGGAAAATGATTAAAACGACGCTGATGTTAAATCTTTCAATAAATAGCCTTGGCCACGTAAGGTTTCAATAAACTGAAATTGATTCTCAGGATCAAGTTTTTTACGTAGTCGGCGAATAAAAACCTCAATGACATTAGAGTCTAAATCAAAGTCTTGATCATAAATATGCTCAGTTAGTTGTGATTTAGACTTTACTTCACCTAAATGATGCATTAAATATTCAAACAATTTGTACTCATAGCTGCTCAGGGAAACAATTTGCTGATTAACACTCACTTGCATACTTGCCGTATTGATTGAAAAAGGACCATTTTCAATCAATGGACTTGCTTGCCCGGCGCTACGGCGAATTAAGGCATTCAATCGAGCTATTAACTCTTCAGTATGAAAGGGTTTAGTTAAATAGTCATCAGCGCCTGCGTCTAAGCCCGAAACCTTATCTTGCCAGCTACCTCGAGCGGTCAAAATTAATATTGGAAAAGTGAAATTTTGCTCGCGTAATGATTTTACAACACTGATGCCATCAAGCTTTGGTAAACCTAAGTCAATAATTGCGGCATCATAAGGAAACTCTTGACCTTGAAATAAACCTGACTCGCCATCACTTGCCACATCAACGCTGTATTTCGCGTTGATCAACTGTTCTTTAACATGCTTTTGTAAGTTTTGGTCGTCTTCTATAAGCAATATACGCATTAATTATTATCCTGATATACGGCCGGATTTGGCGTCAACATGAACCGAAATTACATGACCATTGTCTTTTAGTAACTTCACTCGGTAACTTGGATTACTTTTTGCGCCACTGTTGCTTACTTTTAGTACCTTACCACCAAATTTGTTTTTTACTAAACGAGCCGCTTGTTGAGCACTCAGTGATTTAGTGTTGCCTGCTTGATTATATTTGGTTTTTACAATCATTATGCTGTTAAGCGCAGGATCAAGTGCAGCAAACACAGGTGTTGCTATTAATGAGGATATTACGCTTAGAATAAATAATTGCTTTTTCATTGTGACACCTAACGAACACGACATAATTAAACAGTTTAAAAGAATGAGTAATGTAATCCAAGTGGGGTAGAGTGTAAAAGATTTAAACTGAATGCTTTATGAACATCAGCACTTTCACTATGACTATAAAATTGTTCAGTTTCGGTTCAGTATTATTAAGGTTTAATAAACGTCATATTTTATATGGAGGTTGTTTATTTATGTCTAAAACAAAAAGCTTAATTTATTTAATGTTGCTTGAGATGCTGTTAAGTCCAATTTCTTTTGCACAAAATCTTGCCACAAACAATAGTAATAGTTACTCCATAGGAGGGCTTAAAAGTAATTTATCTGTTAATGAGTTGAAGAAGGTAGCATCGATAGAACGCACTAAATCTATGAGTGAAAAAATGTCACTGCAAGGTATGGATCGCCAGAAGGTTAAAAAACATCGTCAGCTAGAAGCAAAGCAGTGGCCGACAACGTTATTGTCGAAAAATGGTATAGAGGCGAGCAAAACGTCACATCATGGCTTTTCAATTTATTCTGCATATAGTCAACTTATCTCAGATATTGATGAAGATGGTTATTACCAAACGTTTAGTGTCAGTTTCGATGCCGATATATCATCCTCCGTTGCTCACGAGCAAGCGCTTGTATATGCAGATTTATACTTAAGTCAGAATGGTGGTCCTTGGATTTTATACTTTTCTACTGATAGCTTTTTTATTACAGGCGAAGATACACAAGATGAATTTGAGGTGGTTACTCAATTGGATTCGGGATATTTAACTGAACATTATGATGTATTAATTGATTTGTATGAGGTTGGCTATAGTGATGTGGTCGCAACCTATAGCGCCAATGATAGCAATACACTATATGCCTTACCATTAGAAAGCGCTGACTATGACCCTGAATATATCGAAGTGGTGCACTACGATGACCATGGCGGGAGTAGTAGTTGGTTATTAATCATTGGCTTATTGCTATTATATTTTCGCCGCAATTAAGTTAATAGTTACATTTGAAAATACTAGCTAAATTTTGGTAAGTTACGCTATTTAACGGCAAAAAGCTGATCAATTAACGAAAGTAGCGTAACTTTGCATTTATAGAAAACAATAACATTTGACCTGATTTCTACTATCCTGATATGGTGAACAAATAAAAACAAAAAAAGATTTGTCTTACTTAAATGAGGAATTCTAGATGTCATCAGCTGTCATAGATAAAGCCAACGTCGATATAAAAGCCGCTTACCTTTCGGCTGAAGATTTGAAATTAGCCGCCTCTTTATTATATCAAGCGTATCATGACGATCCTGTTTTTCTTGAAATATTCTCTGCTGATAAAGTTGATTATGAACAACGTTTACGTGCATCTATTCGCGAAGAACTTAATGCTTTCTGGCAGGCTAAACAACCAATGATCGGCCTGTATCTAGGGGAAACTATGGTTGGTGCCGCTTGTTTAAATAATCCAGAAGATGGTGTCTCATCTGAACGTTTTTGGCATTGGCGCTTAAAAATGTTACTTGGGGCTGGATATTTTGGTACGAAGCAAATGATTGAAAAAGAAAAAATTGTTTTAGATGCTGTGCCATTGAAAAAATTTCATATGCTGTCTTTTATTGCCATTCACCCATTACATCAACACCATGGGTTTGGCCATTATCTTATGGCAGCTGTAAACACTATCTTAGCTGAACATAAAGAAAGTGAAGGTGTTGCTGTCTATGCAACCAGCAAAAAATATAAAGCATTTTTTAAAGATGTAAACTATCAATTTATTAAAGAGGTTACCGTTGGCAATGTTTCGGGTTCGTTAATGGTTTATTATCGAGATAAAACAGCTCATTAATTGTTGATAAATACAAAATTACTTTCTTCACCTTATGATGAACATGATACAGAGCGAATACTATCTTGTTCATCCGTTAATTTACCTGTCAAATTGTTCACTTTTTTCTTGAAAATAAACTAAGTAAGTCATGTGTTTTTGTAACTCTTTAGTCGGTGGATCTTCATTAATAATAAGGACTCTCGTTTCGGATTTTCTTGGCTGTAGCTCGATTGGGGAAATCAGTTGAAACCTTTACGTCAAAAGTGGCAAGAAAACGATAAAAACGTCACAAAAAATAAGAAAATTTAAAAACCTCCTAAGCTATGTACTCAATGATCACTTATATCTGAGCTGACCTTATTGGATTATTGACGAGTAACAAAAATAACCTCAGGTGTAATGTATATGTTAAATTGTCTCATCGTGTGACGCATTTCTTATTTTTTATGACACCTCCACAAGTCTTTGGATAACCTATTGAGCTAAATATGCCAACTCAATGTGCGACATATCTTACATTGCTGTGAGACATAGTGTTTTTAATGTGGATTAAATTCCACGCAATAGAGCTTAAGTTAATGTTTTATAATACCTTCACTTTATCTTTTCTTTGTTAAAATAATGTTACAGTCATTTATTTTAAATCACTAGCTTTCAAATATCAGTGCTTCGGTTAATATTACAAGGGTCAGGAAGACAAAGGGATTATCGATAACGGTAAGGATATGCCAAAGGAAGCTTAGTATAGCGAAGAGATAGGATATCTCATAAGGATAGAGGGAGTAATTGTCACGGAATAGTCGTCAGGATGATGAGTACAGACAATTGATGTAGTTAGGACAACTACTGTTAAGGATAATTAGGATAGCAAATGATTTGCTAGAAAAAGCTAGGGAAGGCTCTTTATGGATGAAGCGAGATCATTATATATTGATGCTGGATGCATATAAGCTAGTTATAGAAATGCGGTTCATTGAACCGCATTTTTTTTGCGCTAAATTTACACTATCATATTCGCTGAGCAACTTTTATTCTAAAACAACGCCGCTGATTTTTTGCTTTACCGCTAATATTCGATCAAATTCGCATAAAAATTTGACTTACCTAATGTCGCTTGACTGCCTTTGAGTGAGAAATTAAATCCACATAGCGAAAATTTATTTTTAAACGCTATATTCTGCAATAGAGCTTTTGTGTCTAATGGTGAAAAGTATGCATAATAATTACTGTCTATTACGCTGACACTATAGGGTCTGATAGCCTGTCCTTTATCAAAAGCTATATTTTCACAGCTTCTGTCACCCACCGCGCTGGCCAATGTCCAGATTTCTTGATTATTATTAATGTCAGCTTGCCAGTTGATCACTATGCCATTATTAGCTGACATCATTATTGAAAAGTTATCAGGTAAAGTTATTGGGTGCTTGAAATCAACAGTTACTTCATCGACTTCGGTTATTTTTTCAGGGCTAACCTCAGTAACCTGAGGGCGATCTACTACTAAGGATATCAAGAATATCAGCAATAGAAAAAAGCCAATAGCAGCAAGCGCTATTCTTGAGTATTTATGGTTTAATAATGACAAGCGAATGGTCTCGCCAAGATCAAAATGATTAGGGGTGCTGGTTTTAGCTTGGTTAATATTGCTTGTGGTTGGCTGATCATATTTACTGTTTTCAACAGCTGCTGAGTATTGAGTTTCATTATGTGATGATTGATTAATTTTAATACTGTGCATTGTTGGTTCTACACGTCTACTGGTGTGTGAGTTAACTTTTTTTATTTGCTGTAATTCACTTAAATCGACCGGACCTTGATAACCATATATATATTGCTCTTGACCTCTGCTTGGGTAAGTTAAAATGAAGCATGCCGGCAGTAAAGCGAGCAATAAAAACCAATAACTGACAGTATCATTAAAGAATAATGTTATTAAACCGGCAATGATAAAGCTAGCGGTAGCAATAATGCTCCATTTATTTTTTAATTTGGCATCATTGAGGCGGCGCTGAGTGGTGAACAAGTATATGGTTGCACAGAATAACAGCATCATCATTAAGCTTGATTTATGATTAATTAAGCTGTCCGTTAAAAGAAAAAAGAGTATAAAGCAAGTAAGACTAATAATGATAAAACGTTTTCGATTATCAACACCATGCCAGCAAAATAATGACTTAATAAGTTGCACAAAACCTCCGGAAAAAAGCTAATCGATAATAAATATCGCTAGCCTAAAATTGCTAAAATAAGAACCTAATTTGAGTTACGCAAGGGTAACCAATTTTAGCTACAAAGTCAGTCTCTATGGAAATTTGTTTATACCGTTATCGTTAAGGCTTAATTGCCAATAAGACACAATCCTTGTAAGACATATCTGTATTACTTGTCAGTTTGTACGATAGTTGTTTAATCCGGCTATTGTTAATTTTTTTTATCATTATGATTCTAATCGATTATTATTTTTTTCTTCCTGTTATTTAAGTAAAAGGGAATAGTAAGCATAATAAAAATTAATTTAACCCACCTGTATTTCATTGTTTATTCAATTACACTTAACTTTGTCAGGGAGACAACAAGTTAAGGAAAGCAAATAATTACATTGCTAGGAGCGTATTGTACTTATAGCTGAAATGGATTTTGCAAAATAAAAGGAAAGAGATTATTTAGACTGAGGTAAATAGGGATAGTGTGCGGGATGCACAGCTTGTTAATGAAGTTAACATACACGTAATGGAGTACTTACTAAGGAATGGTAAACCAAGGATAGTGCTAAATAGTCAAAAGAAAAAGCGACATTATGTCGCTTTTTTTTACCTGTTTTACGCTAAGAAGTCTTAATTAACGCGATACGCAGGTGTATCGATATTATCTAATTTATAGCCTCTCAACGTCATTGTACCGTGATAGGTTGATTCACCGTCACCACTAAATTCAAAATCAAAATTACTTAACCAATGTGGCCCAAGCTGCTTGGAAAATCTCAGTCGACTAGATAGTCTTGCGATAGCTAAAAATTGTAAATTTTCTTGTTTACAGTACTTATCAGCATGTGAACGAGCGTATTCTGCTACTTTTCGTAAATAGACGAAATACCAAAATAATAAGCCAATAAAGAGTAAGTAATATACATTTTCCATGATTAGTCTCTTATTTAAATAACATACCAATGGCTTGAGCCAAATCAGGGCTGCGCTTTGGTGAACGAATAGCTTGCAATAGTACGGGACGTATTGTCGGTATTGCAACTAAGTCTTTAAAAACGGCAGAAAATAAATCATTATCGTGCCCCTGTATTAAATGTTCTAGATAGATAAATAAGGTATTTTCATTATTGAGTATTGGCCATAGGCGACCGGCAATAATAATGAGAATTTCTTCATGCAGGCTATTGCTTTTCATTAAGTCAGTTAGCAGCTCATAACAGAATTGATGATCAGTACTTGAGGCTAAAGCCCGTAACAACGCAATAGAGATACTCAGTTCATTATTAGTCTCAGCTTTTTTAAAGCGTATTACTATCTGTTCGATAACGTTTGCAGGCAACAACACATTCTCTAATGCCGAGCATAATGGCAGTAGTACTTGCTCTGGTAAGAAAGCAATAGCATTAGCGAGTATGTTGTTATTGTTATTTTCACTTAACCTGAATGCGAAGTCAGATAAGCCCTGAACCCCAATATTTTGCCAATTTTCCCAACCATCTTTACCTGACAAGTATTGCAGAACTGGGGGATAAAATTTACTAGCAGGATATTTTAATGATGCTGACACCGTGCTATTTATTGCTGCTAATTTATATTGGGCTGGGGTGAAGTGATAAGGATTTTTTTTCAATAATGCTTCTTGCTGCTCGCTAGGATTGACCGATAGGTCTTCGCCTAAGGCTTCAATTATTATGGCAATAAAGTGGTTTCGAGCCCCTTGATTTAATAAGCCACGCTCATCAAGAGGTAGCTTTACAAACCATAAATATGGGCTGGTTGACTGTTTTTGCCAAAATGCAATAGCGAGTAAAGCATGGCCTTGAGACGGGTATGGGTAAGGCAATTGAGCCGCTTCAATTTTCTCAAATTGCGCTTTTGATATTTTATCGACTTTACGGCCAATATCGTAAATACGGTATTGTGAGTCAGATAAGCTCAGTAGTGCTGAAATCGAAGAAATAGGGTCGGAAGTTGTACTCATAGAATAATACTATCGCTATTAAAGTGGAGATAAGTTGTTATAGCGCGCCATTATAGAGATAATGAGACTTTAACTCCACTATGTATTTTTGCTAAGTCTTAGCTTATCTAGCTAATAAATTAGTCATTGTAGCGAATGGTTTATCGCTATATTTTCAAAACTATTGAAATAAATTAATTTAATCAGGCTTTAATCAGCTTAATACCTTCGCATAATAGAGAATATAACTACACATGACCATTAAAAGTGCCGGAACGGTTATTGTTGATAAGCCGATATTAAAAATTTTATATCAAGATGAATTTATTGTCGCGGTTGATAAGCCTGCGGGTTTATTCGTCCATCGTAGCTTTATGGATAAAGATGAAGTTTATTTTGCCCTGCAGCTAGTACGTGATCAAATTGGTCAATACGTATATCCGCTGCACCGCTTAGATAGACCAACTTCAGGTGTTTTGCTCTTTGCGTTAACACAAGATGTTGCTCGTTTAATGGGGCAGGCGTTTACTGATCGAAATATTAAAAAGACATACTATGCCTTAACACGTGGGCACCTGTTGAACGATGGTGTGGTTGATCACCCCTTAAAAGAAAAACTCGATGATTTAGGTGATAAAAACGTTAGCCGGGATAAAGAAGCACAAAGTGCACAAACTCACTATCAGTCAGTAATAACTGCTTCATTACCTGTCCCTCTAGGTAAATATTCAAGTGTGAGATATTCGTTGATTAAGTGTCAGCCTCACACAGGGCGTCGCCATCAGATACGACGCCACCTTGCGCATTTACGTCATCCGATAATTGGCGATATAAACTACGGAGATAACAAGCAAAACCCGTTCTTTGGTGAGTATTTTGGTTTTAAGCGGTTAATGTTACTCGCGAAGAGTATAGACTTCATTCATCCTGTAACAGAATTGGCGATCACGATAGAAGCTGAGTTCGATGAGCAATGGCAACAAGTTTTTTCTGCCTTACAGTGGCAGCAAGACAGTTTATAGATCACCTGGGCTGTGATCTCCATTTAAGTCATTTTTTTTAAATGAATTAGTTTGGACCGCTAATTTGTACAGAGTTAAAATCTTGTGCAATTAAATTGCTGTAACGATGCTGCATTCTTGTTGTTTGTTTTTCATTTTTTTCGCCTTTTATCGTAACTGCATTAACAAAATACAGGCGCTGATAATTTTCACGTTGCTCTGCAAAAGCTAACATCATTTGTTGATCTTGTGTCATTGGGCGATTGAGTAAACTCAGCATTAAATAATGATCTGAAACGAGGGGCTTTTTCTCAACAATAGTTTGCTGTGTTGAACTACATGCTGAAAGTAGTGTGATAATTAAAATAGCGCCTAGTGTTAATAAATTTTTCATAGTGTTGTGATAATTAAGATGACTTGTCATCACTATCGCAAAGGTTATGCCAATTATAATTTTGACAATGTAATATGAAATTATTAGCGAAGAGGTTTTATTTAATCTATTGAATTTAAGGTATAAAAATAAAATAGTATGTGTTGTTAAATCATTATAGATATATTGATGAATGCTATTTTAATACGTATTTTGATCTAAAAAGGAGGAGAGTAGGAGCGCGGTGATTAAAGCGTCAAAAAAACCACGCTATCGATTTTTCTGAAGTTTGTTAACAATAAATAATAATGTGATGCTTTAGCGCGACGTCATTATCCATTGTTAACAATATAAGTGGTTTTTTATTCTTCAGATACCGATCGAAGTAGGGCATTAATGCCCACTTTAGCACGTGTTTTAGCGTCAACTTTTTTCACAATTATTGCTGCATATAAACTGTAAGTACCACATTTTGAAGGTAAGTTACCAGGAACAACTACTGAGCCAGCAGGTACTCGTCCATAGAGGGTTTCGCCTGTTTCACGGTCAAATATACGTGTGCTTTGACCAATATAAACGCCCATTGAAATTACCGCACCTTCTTCAACGACTACACCTTCAACAATTTCCGAACGTGCACCAATAAAGCAATTATCTTCTATAATCGTGGGTCCTGCTTGCAATGGCTCCAATACGCCACCAATACCTACACCACCAGATAGATGCACATTCTTACCTATTTGTGCACAAGAGCCAACTGTAGCCCAACCATCAACCATACACCCTTCATCGACATAGGCACCAATATTGACGAAACTTGGCATAACAACAACATTTTTACCAATGTAGCTACCCGTGCGAACAGATGCTCCCGGTACTACTCTAACGCCATCAGCAACAAAATCAGCATGGCTGTAATTACTGTACTTCATTGGTACTTTATCAAAAAACTTGCTTTCAGCGCCATCAATAACGTCGTTATCCCAAATTCTAAAAGAAAGTAATACGGCTTTTTTTAACCACTGGTGAACAACCCATTCTCCAGCAATTTTTTCTGCAACTCGTGCAGAGCCATCATTTAATGCAGCTAGCGCATCTAACACGGCTTGTTTAACTTCTGAAGATACACTTGCAGGTGTAATATTCATACGATCTTCAAAAGCTTGCTCAATAATTGTTTGTAGTTCTGACATCAGGGAATTCCTAGTATTCATTGGGTAAATTTATCGATGACTATCAGCGCAAAGCATAGCTTCTAATACGGCTTCCTGCTCTTTAGTTAGCGCTTGATTATCATTATTTGAAACAGTAAAAACATCTTCGGCTTTTTCGCCAAAAGTAGTAATTTTAGCTGAATGTATTTGGATATGACATTTTTGAAATATAGCAGCAATGTTAGCTAATAACCCAGGATGATCCAAAGCGACTATTTCTAACATGGTACGATTTTTAGTGGTTCCTTCAATAAAGCTAACATGCGTTGGTACCTTAAACTGACGGAATCGTTTAGCGATTGGTTTCGGCTTTATCTTGATTTGCTTGGACGCTAATCTGACACTTAATGAGCGGGCTATACTTAATGCTCTTGCACTATCATTTATGGCTTTATTGCGGTTATCAAGTACCACAAAAGTATTGGCAGTGTAGCCAGATTTATTAGTAGTAATTTTTGCATCATGGATTGAAAGCTTTTTCGCGCCCAACAAAGAGACAATATTGAAAAATATATTGGGCTTGTCTTTGGTATAAACAAAAACTTCGGTTCCACCACGGTAAGGTTTTGGGCTGATGATAACCAATGGTTTGGCTTTATTGTGTGACAATATATGTTGAAAGTGCCAAGCAATTTGTTCAGGTGAATAACGTAAAAAATAATCAGCTTTAAACTCTTTCCATAGTTGTGGTAATCGCTCTTGATCAACCATTTTTGTTTTTAAAATGGCAATAGCTTGCTGCTGGTTTTCTCTAATTTTTGCTCTTAAATCAACTGGCTTTTCAAGGCCGCGTCTAAAAGCACGTTTAGTACCGTAATATAAGTCTTCAAGTAAGTTAGCTTTCCAGCTATTCCATAAGCTTTCATTTGTTGCGCGCATGTCGGCAACCGTTAAGCAATATAAATAGTCAAGATGTGCTTCATCACGCACTATTTCTGCAAAAGCTTTTATCACTTCTGGATCGGAAATGTCTCTTCGTTGTGCTGTAACTGACATTAATAAATGCTGCTCTACCAACCAAGAAATCATTCGTCCATCGTGATCCCCTAACTTATGAATTTTAGCAAAATCTAGGGCGTCAACAGCACCTAGCTTGGCATGATCACCACCACGACCTTTGGCGATATCGTGGAATATACCGGCGAAATATAAAAGTTCAGGTTTACGAACGCGTTGCACTATTTTACTGCACAAAGGGTACTCATCATTGTGCTCTGGCTGACTAAAACGATATAAATTTTTCAATAAACGGTAGCTGTGTTCATCAACAGAATAAGCATGGAATAAATCAAATTGCATTTGGCCGACAATATTACGCCATTGCGGTAAATATGCACCGATAATCGAGTGACGATGCATCAAGGTAAATGCTAAGCCTAAGCCTCTTGGGTGCTTAATCAGTTTGATAAAAATTTCACGGCAGCGGGCGTAGTCAATCATGCCAGAGACTAAACGTCGGCGAGCATTACGCATTAAACGTAATGTTTCTGGGTGCAAGTCGGTTATTTCTTTGTGTTGAGCGATCAATAAAAACATTTCCATGATCTTGGTAGAGCGGGTAAAAACACGCCTATTACAGACCTTGATCTGACCATCAATAATGACAAAGTCATCATTGAGAACAATCTCTTTACTGTGCTTTTTCTCGTTTAAAATAGCGTACTCAAAATGTTGTAATAACATCCTATTGAGCTCAGAAACGCGAGATATTATCCGAAAAAATCGTTTCATCATTCGTTCTATAGCAAGCTTACCGCCATCACCAAAACCCATGAGTTCTGCAACATCGGCCTGATAATCAAAGAGCAATCTATTTTCATTGCGACCTGCGATAAAGTGTAAGGCACAACGCATACGCCAAAGGTAATCTTGACATTCAATAAGTTCAAAAAACTCATTACTGGTTAAGTAGTGATGATCAATAAGCTGCTCAAGGGTATCAGCCATAAAATGTCGTTTAGCGACCCAGCCAATGGTTTGAATATCCCTTAAACCACCAGGGTTAGCTTTAAGGTTAGGCTCTAGTGTGTATGATGCCCCATGGTATTGTTGGTGACGTTGATATTGCTCATCACGTTTAGCGAGAAAAAACTTTTCCGAGGTCCAAAATATGTCTTCCACCAATAAGGGCTGTAACTGAGTTACTAATGCTTGGTTGCCACAAATTTGGCGCATTTCCATTAAATTTGTCGCTATAGTGACGTCATCTATTGCTTGATTTAAACATTCTTTGATACTACGAACACTGTGGCCAATATCGAGTTTTACGTCCCATAATTGGGTTATAAATGATGATATTTTTTCGGCTAAATCGTCTTCAATTACATCTTGAGTCAGTAATAAAATATCTACATCAGAATAAGGATGAAGTTCTTTTCTTCCGTATCCACCAACAGCAGCTAGGCTAATCTGATACTCGTCCAAGTGGTGCTGGCACCATAATTTAGTTAAAAGCAGATCAACATAGTAGGCCCGAGCAGCTACAAGAGAGGTAACTTCGCTGATCGGAAATTCTGATTTTTGCCATTGTAAAAACTCATGACTTAACGCGCAGATTTGTGAGCTAGTTAACGAAGGAGCGCTAACAGCGAGAGCTTCACAGTAATGTTCTGGAATGGGGGGGGTAATATTCAACAGTAAGCTCTCACATCTTAATTAATTGTACAATGGACTTATAATTTCAAATATTCCTTTAGTTTGCTACTTAATTGATGATTTAGTTATGCAGCATTCTAGGTATCGTATCATCTTTGCGTAACGTTAATATTTCGCATCCTGTTTTAGTAACCACAACCGTATGTTCCCATTGCGCTGACTTCTTACCATCTAGGGTATATACCGTCCAGTTATCTTCTTTGTCGAGTAAAGTGTTAGCACGGCCTAAGTTAATCATAGGCTCAACGGTAAAACACATACCCTCGACCATTTTATCTTTGTCATTATTCTTATAATGTACAATTTGTGGCTCTTCATGAAACTCTTTACCAATGCCATGACCACAATACTCTTTGACGATCGAATAGCGACCCGATTTTTTAATGAATTTTTGAATTGCAGTGCCGATTTCACCAAAAGTGTTCCCCGGCTTAACTTTTTTAAGGCCAACATATAGCGCTTCTTGAGTGATACGGCAAAGGCGGTTATCTTCCGGTGAGGTTTCACCAATGCAAAACATTTTGCTAGTGTCACCATGGTAGCCATCTTTAATCACAGTGATGTCGATATTAATAATATCACCGTCAACTAATGGTACATCATTTGGAATGCCATGACATACAACATGATTAACTGATGTACAAATTGATTTTGGAAAGCCGTGATAATTCAATGGTGCTGAAATAGCCCCTTGTACTTTTTCGGTATATTCTGCACATAATGTATTCAACTCGTCCGTTGTTACACCTGCTTTAACGTGAGGCTCGATCATTTCCAGCACATCTGCGGCAAGCTTTCCTGCAACTCTCATTTTTTCAATTTCTTGCTGATCTTTAATCGTAATTGTCATAAAACCTCAGTGTGACTTTATTTTAGTGGCGCTAGCATAGATAATTTACTACTTTTTTACATTAAGCAGCGGAGCTAACTGGTAAATATTTATTGTTGATGATTTTACATGGTTTTCTAACTTTTCCCAATCGTAAAACATCAGATAAAATAAATTAATTAGTTAAATTATTTAAGTTGGCTGTTAAAACAGAAGTGGCAAGCGAGAAGGGGAGCAGACATTAGACGATGCGAATGTCTGCTATTTTGTCAATATATAGGGGTAACGCTGTTATGCCATATTCTCTAGTTCAAGTGTTACGGCATCAATGATAGCGCTTGGGTTCTCTAAATACAGGTTGTGATTTAATAAAACTAAACGTTCATTGTAAGCTAACAACATAGCTGGAATGGCTTGTGTGCCGATAATTTCTTGAATTTCAGTAATATCATGAATAGCAAATTCGGCATCTTTAGTCAGTTTATTTGATTGTAAGCATTTTGCTGGCGGTGACAGTTTTAATTCATCAATAATGTCACTGACACTTTCTTTATCTGTTAATTCATTACCTAAAATAAAATGTGCATGTTGCAGCTTCGTCAGTAATTCGAAAGCTGATTTTGCTGACTTATTTTGTACCCATGCCATAAGGTTGGCGACTAATGTTGAGTCTTTCGCGTAATTTAGCGTGTCAATATAGTTAGCGCCAAAGGGCACGTTACTGAATTCACCAACTGCGGTAATTGTCGTTGGTGATACTTTATTATCACCATCGTAATAGCTTATATGCATGGCTCTAAATGTTATTGCTGGGAAAGCACTTAATACTTTCTCAACAAGTACAGTTGAGGCGTAACTCCATGGGCAATGGCTATCGTAGATATAAAAAAGTTCTGCATTTTGCGTATTTAAGGACATGATTCAATTAGCTTGATGAAAAATTGGCGTAATTTTAACGCGCTGTAATTAAAGATCCTAGCCTTTAGTAAAATAAAATCATTTTAAGCATGATTTCTAGGTAAAAACTAGCCAGGTGTTTACATTTGTGGTATAAAGTGCGCCGTTAAATTGTTTGCCTAAATTCGTTATGAATTTTGCAAATATTTTTAGCCTTAAACGGTATTGATAAAATTCAATACATTAAAACTAAACTCACATACATCTAGCAAAGGTATACCGGGGTGCCCAGCGAATTTACGTTAAGTAAAACGCAATGAGGGTCGTGTATATTGGATGTATGAACGCTTAACCCCACAAAGGAAAAAACATGCCAAACGTTTCTATGCGCGATATGCTTAAAGCCGGTGTCCATTTCGGTCACAAAACTCGTTACTGGAACCCAAAAATGAAATCTTACATTTTTGGTGCTCGTGATAAAGTTCATATTATCAACCTTGAACAAACTGTACCTATGTTCAACGAAGCTCTTGCTGTATTAAGCAATGTTTCTTCGAAAAAAGGTAAAGTTTTATTTGTTGGTACTAAACGCGCAGCAAGCGAT